>OGWZ01000160.1_pt1 | contig 79478 bp, 67 predicted proteins | sample 1576141 | NCBI WGS metagenome assembly OGWZ01 (sample SAMEA3541512, study PRJEB24748) | human gut metagenome | biome: human gut; feature: human-associated habitat; material: faeces | place: China | collected 2012
TATAGATCCGGGTGTCGGGGTCGGATACATGGGGGTGTTGGGTAAGTTTTATTACGTGTTTTTCATTGATTTGTAGCTGTATTTACATAAAAGAGCCTTGTCTTTGATGATATAGGAGAACAAGCCCTTTTTCCTTTTCTTGTTTACCTTGCCCTGCAAATTGTCAGTTTGTTTTAGTAGAAATTCAATCACGTTCGAAATCGGACAGCACTTCTGCCGTAGTAGCGTTGATGTTCTTGTCCAATACATAAATGCGGTAAGACAGGCTCAGTTCTTTACCGGGTTCCAATGTGAATGCCTTCTGCTTGGTCGGTGAGAAATTCCACATGACGTCACCGGCAGGCTTGTTGACAGTTTTGTCCCATACGCGTAAAGGCTCAGGATAGTTCAGGTTGGAAGGGGAGGCAACGATTAGGATACAGGCCTTTTCGTTTCCGGCTTTCCCTTGGTAGTAGCACCAACGGGCTCTCGAACCGTCAGCTTCGTCGCGGGAAAGGCCTTCCGAGGTGAGCATTTCGGCTGTCTGATCGTTCCAGTCTTCGCGCGTACGGATGCATATGCCGCCATAACGGTAAGCTTCCATGGTGATCGGGCTAGGGCTGGCGAGGCGGATAGTGGTATGATAGTCGATGTAATAACCTGGTAAGGATGTTGTCCCGATGTTGATCTCCAGGCGTTCGTTCATTGCTACTTTTTCTGCGGGAGAATCGGGGTAGACCACATGGTCCAGTGTCGCAACAAAACCGTTGTCGGATACGTGTTCGAAGTTGCGGAAGCGAACTGTTCCTTGTTTTTTGTGGAGATTCCAGAAATCGATCTCGTTTCCTTCGAACGTAGTTTTCGTCCAGGCATACCACAAACCGAAATGATGGTAATGGTCGGCGGGAGAACAATTGGTCATCACTTCGCCTCCCAATGTCTTCAAAGGATGGATGAAACCGCTGCGTTTATAGACCGAGTCAACGCCAGGGGCTGGGTAAACCGTGGTATAGTTGTAAGAGAACAACAGTTTATCTCCTATCTTATAGTCTAAGGTTTTCCCCGTGTCGACGACGGAACAGGATGTTTCGGAAGGCTGACAAGAGCCTAAGAACAGAGAAATCAAAAAAACACCAATAGAAAAAATAGCAGTTTTCATAATATGACAATTAAATAATAATCAGTTATCCGGCAAGACCTTGCCTGTATCGGCTACAAAAAAACGAAATTTTTTCATTTCGCACAATCCGTTTGTGATATCTGATGCAAATAAAACCAGCCAGCAAGCAGTGTTCTAATTGATGAAATATTTCTTTAATCGTTTGCGTGATATGGGGATTTAGCATACCTTTGCACGATAATAACCATAGATTGGAGGAAATTTCTAAATACAATTAAATAACTTAAATTATTATCTTATGTGGTTACTTAATTCTTCTATCGGGAAGAAGCTGATAATGAGTATATCAGGTCTTTTTCTCATTCTGTTCTTGGTGTTCCACTTATGTATGAACATTGCGGCAGTATTTTCTGGTGAAGCGTATAACGTGATTTGCGGTTTGCTGGGTTCTAACTGGTATGCTTTGCTCGGTACATTGGTGTTGGCTGCAGGTGTAGTCGTGCACTTCGTGTATGCTATTATCTTGACTCTGCAGAATCGTAAGGCTCGCGGTAACGACCGTTATGCCATCAACGCTCGTCCGAAAGGTGTTGAATGGGCTTCTCAGAACATGTTTGTTTTGGGTGTGATCGTTATCCTGTTCATGGTTCTGCACTTTACTCAGTTCTGGTACAACATGATGTTTGCCGAACTGGCAGGTATTCATGGTGACATTCATCCGCAGGATGGTGCAGCGTTTATCAATTTCTACTTCCAGGGCAATGTTGTGAATACGGTGTTGTATCTGATCTGGTTCGTTGCTCTGTGGTTTCACCTGACTCACGGTTTCTGGTCTGCGATTCACACAATTGGCTGGAACAATACCGTTTGGTTAAGCCGTTGGGAATGTATCTCTAAATGGGTTGCCACTATTATTTGTGGCTTATTCGCTGTTATCACAGTTATCTTCTACCTGAACGGTGTAGGTGCTTAATTTCGGATATTATTTTTTCAATTTGAAAATAAAACATTATGACTCAAATAGATTCTAAAATTCCTCAAGGCCCGTTGGCTGAGAAGTGGACAAATTATAAAAATCACCAGAAATTGGTGAATCCCGCAAACAAACGTCGTTTGGACATAATTGTAGTAGGTACTGGTCTGGCGGGTGCTTCTGCTGCTGCCTCTCTGGCTGAAATGGGATTCAATGTATTGAATTTCTGTATTCAGGACTCTCCCCGTCGTGCACACTCTATCGCTGCACAGGGCGGTATCAATGCGGCAAAGAATTATCAGAATGATGGTGACTCGGTTTATCGTCTGTTCTACGATACAATCAAAGGTGGTGACTACCGTGCCCGCGAAGCAAACGTCTATCGTCTGGCTGAAGTGTCAAACTCTATTATCGACCAGTGCGTAGCACAGGGTGTACCATTCGCTCGCGAATATGGTGGTCTGTTGGATAACCGTTCATTCGGGGGTGCTCAGGTATCCCGTACGTTCTATGCCCGTGGTCAGACCGGACAGCAGCTGCTGTTGGGTGCTTACTCTGCATTGAGTCGTCAGATTGGTTTGGGAAAGGTGAAGATGTACACACGCCATGAAATGCTGGATGTTGTGAAGGTTGACGGACGTGCTCGCGGTATTATTGCCCGTAATTTGATTACCGGTAAGATCGAACGTTTTGCCGCTCACGCAGTCGTTGTTGCGACAGGTGGTTATGTAAATACATTCTTCTTGTCTACTAACGCGATGGCGTCTAACGGTTCTGCTGCATGGCAGTGCTACAAGAAAGGGGCTTACTTTGCTAATCCTTGTATGGTGCAGATCCACCCGACTTGTGTGCCGGTGAAAGGTGACTTCCAGTCTAAACTGACTTTGATGTCTGAATCACTGCGTAACGATGGTCGCATCTGGGTTCCGAAGAAACTGGAAGATGCGAAGGCATTGCAGGCCGGAACTAAAAAACCGAATGATATACCCGACGAAGATCGTGACTTCTATCTGGAACGTCGTTATCCGGCATTCGGTAACTTGGTTCCTCGTGACGTGGCTTCACGTGCCGCTAAAGAACGTTGTGATGCCGGTTTCGGTGTAAATAGCACGGGCTTGGCTGTATTCCTGGATTTCTCCGACGCTATCAACCGTCTGGGTAAGGAAGTAGTTAAACAGAAATATGGTAACCTGTTCGATATGTACGAAGAGATCACGAACGATGATCCGTATGAAACTCCGATGATGATTTATCCTGCATTGCACTACTCAATGGGTGGTTTGTGGGTAGACTATGAATTGATGACTTCTATTCCGGGGCTGTTCGCAATCGGTGAAGCTAACTTCTCTGACCACGGCGCTAACCGTCTGGGTGCTTCTGCTTTGATGCAGGGATTGGCCGATGGTTACTTTGTATTGCCTTATACCATCCAGAACTATCTGTCTGACCAGATCCAGGTTCCGCGCTTCAGCACTGACCTGCCTGAATTTGTGGAAGCAGAAAAGGCTATTAACGCCCGTATCGCGAAGTTGATGAACGTGAAGGGTAAAGAAACAGTCGATTCTATCCACCGTAAGCTGGGACATATCATGTGGGAACACGTCGGTATGGCACGCGACGCGGAAGGCTTGAAAGAAGCTATCCAGATGTTGAAAGACCTGAAGAAGGAATTCTGGAGCAATGTATTCATTCCGGGTGAGGCCAATAGCTTGAACGTGGAATTGGACAAGGCATTGCGTTTGGCTGACTTTATCGAAATCGGTGCATTGATGGCACACGATGCGTTAGACCGCGCAGAATCTTGTGGTGGTCACTTCCGTACGGAACATCAGACCGAAGAAGGCGAAGCTATGCGTCATGACGATAAGTTCATGTACGTCTCTTGTTGGGAATACCAGGGCGAAGACAAAGACCCGGTTATGCTGAAGGAAGATTTGAACTATCAGTTCGTTGTTCCTCAAACACGTAACTACAAGAAGTAATAATCATCAATCACAAAAATTAGAATCATGGATAAAGATATAAAGGTAACACTTAAAGTTTGGCGTCAGAAAGGTCCGAAAGATAAAGGACAGTTTGAGACTTACCAAATCGACAAAATCAATCAGAGTGTTTCTTTCTTGGAAATGTTAGACATTTTGAATGAACGTTTGGTTAGCGAAGGCAAAGAACCTATCGTATTCGACCACGACTGCCGTGAAGGTATCTGCGGTATGTGTTCATTGTATGTAAACGGACATCCGCACGGACCGGCAACAGGTGCAACAACCTGTCAGCTCTATATGCGCCGTTTCAATGATGGTGAGACGATTACGATCGAGCCGTGGCGTTCTGCCGGTTTCCCGGTAATCCGCGACTTGATGGTAGACCGTTATGCTTATGATAAGATTATCCAGGCAGGTGGTTTCGTTTCTGTAAACACAGGTGGGGTTCCTGATGCTAATGCAATTCCTATTTCTAAGGCTGATGCGGATTTGGCTATGGATGCTGCTGCTTGTATCGGCTGCGGTGCTTGTGCTGCTGCTTGTAAGAACGGTTCAGCTATGCTGTTCGTCTCTGCAAAGGTTAGCCAGCTGGCTCTTTTGCCTCAGGGTAAGGTGGAAGCTGCTCGTCGTGCAAAAGCAATGGTTGCTAAGATGGATGAACTGGGCTTTGGTAACTGTACGAACACTCGCGCTTGCGAAATGGAATGTCCGAAGAACATCTCCGTTAGCAACATCGCTCGCTTGAACCGCGAGTTCATCTCTGCTAAGTTACAAGACTAATACATTATATATATATGTATATGGAAAAGCCCGTCGCCAATGGCAACGGGCTTTCTTTATGTTCGTTCAAACCCACAAAAAAGCCGCACTCCCTATAATAAAAGTGGATGCGGCTTTTTTGTTGCTTTCCAGTGAAACAGTCTCTCGATTCCCTCTCTGCAAAGACTTTGTTAACCTTAGATCTAAAATACTATGAAAAAAACTCACTGCAAATATAAAGTATATTTACTGAATACGCAAGAGTTTGTAATTACATTTTATTGCAAATTTGCTACTTTTTGTTTTAAAATTGACACTGTGTGCGGATTCACACTGTTATTATATCAACAATCGATCGATTCTGACACTTGAGAGTCGCTTTGAAATCCGTATCCTGTATGAAATTTGTCGGGGATGGAATCCAGAATGTCGAATAATGCTTCCACTGTTTCCGCACGTAGCATGGCGACGCGTGTCTGCTTGAAGTCTGCAATACCTTTAAACAGCGGAGTTGCAGCCAAATGGCGGCGAATGTGGAGAATTCCCCGGCGCTCATCCAAACGTTCCACGCTTTGTTCCACCTGCTTTTTCAGTATGTCCAGATACCATGAAAAAGATTCGGCAGGCAATGTCTCGCCTGTATCCAGATAATGCCTCACTTCTCTGAAAATCCAGGGGCGGCCTATGCTGCCCCGGCCAATCATAACGGCATCCACGCCATATTGTTCGAAACGTTGTTTGCAGATTTCGGCGGAAGTCACATCGCCATTGCCGATGATGGGAATTTGTATGCGGGGATTGTTTTTTACTTCACCGATCAGTGTCCAGTCTGCCTCTCCTGTGTACATCTGTGCCCGGGTACGTCCGTGGATGGAAAGGGCTGCGATACCGCAATCCTGTAGCTGTTCGGCCAAGTCTACGATGATCCGGTTGTCGGCATCCCAGCCCAAGCGGGTTTTTACGGTGACAGGGATGTTCACCGCTTTGACGACTTCACGGGTGATGTCCAGCATCAGTGGAATATTGCGCAGCATGCCGGCGCCTGCTCCTTTGCCTGCCACTCGTTTGACAGGACAACCGAAATTGATATCGAGAATGTCCGGATGAGCAGCTTCGCAAATTTGCGCGGCTTCGACCATTGTCGGAACATCACGGCCATATATCTGTATGGCGACCGGACGTTCTTCATCCGCCACGTTCAGCTTTTGCTGTGTTTTATTTACACTGCGGATTAGGGCGTCTGCTGAAACGAATTCGGTATAAACCATATCGGCACCAAAACGTTTGCACATCAACCGGAAAGAAATATCTGTAACGTCTTCCATCGGAGCTAAGAAGACGGGGCGTTCGCCTAAATCTATTGTACCTATTTTCATATTTATATTATCAATGACGGGGACAAAGGTACTGATTTCCTGCTAAAAACAGGGATAAAAGGATATCTACTAAAAAATATAGTAAAATAACTATATGATATAGTTGTGTTACTAAATAATATAGTTGTATTTGTGCATTCCTCTAACAAAAAACGGATTATGGTTAGATTAACATCAAAAGAAGAAGAAATATTGGGCTACTTTTGGGCGAAAGGCCCCCTGTTCGTTCGCGAACTACTCGACTTACAGGAAGAATCTAAGCCGCATTATAACACCTTGTCCACGATTGTCCGCTCATTGGAAGAAAAAGGATATATCGGATACAAGGTATACGGTAATACGCACCAATACTATGCACTGGTATCGGAAGACGAATACCGGCGTAATTCCTTGAAACAGGTGATCAGCAAATATTATGACAACTCGTACACCCGTGTCGTTTCGACGCTGATAGAAGAAGAGGTGCTCACGATCGACGAGTTACAGAAGCTGATCCAGCAGATAAAAAACAAATAAAAAACCAACGCTTATGGACGCTTTTCTTCTATACATATTAAAATCTGGTATTTGCCTGACAGTCTTTTATGTCTGTTTCAAGGCATTATTCAGTAACGACACGTTTTTCCGGTTCAACCGCTGGATATTACTGGTAGGGACAGGAGTTTGCATGTTGCTGCCACTTTGCCGGATCCAAACAGCCCGGCCTTTTCCTCTTAGCCGGCCAGTCAGCCAACTGGAGATAGTTTTCTATGAAGAAGAGATGAAAGCGTTTCCTGTTCCGGAAAGCAAAGAAGAAATTACGATTCCGACAGAGCAGAGAAATATATCTGTTCCCTGGACGGAAATTATCGGGATTGCTTTTCTAACAGGCAGTGGTATCTGCCTGACCACAACGATTCTGTCATTCGGAAAAATGTATCAACTAACAAGAAAAAACAGGAAACTAAAACAGGGGAAATACACGTTAATCCTGACTCCCGATCCCATATCCCCTTTCAGTTGGGGACGTTATATATTCCTTTCGGAAAACGATTACCGGAACCATCCGAACGAAATCCTCATGCACGAAAAAATGCACCTCCGCTATAACCATTCGGTCGATCTGATCTATATGAAACGATTCTTCTTCTGCAATGGTTTAATCCTGCCGTATGGTTATTAAAAAGGGAATTACGGGGCATACACGAATACCAGGCGGATAAAGGCGTACTCAGTCAAGGCATCGATGCAACAAAATATCAACTATTACTCGTGAAAAAAGCTGTCGGCTCCAGCCTCTACACTCTTGCCAACAGCTTCAATCACAGTAAAATTAAAAAACGTATTACTATGATGTTAAAAAAGAAATCAAACAATTGGGCCCGGTTGAAGCTTGCGCTCCTGGTCCCGGTAGGCTTCGCGGCCTTAAGTGCATTCGCCCGTCCGGAAACAAGTCCGCCGCCGGCAGCGACAATGACCGACAACATTCATCTATCGATTAACAAAAGTACGGTAAATCAGGAAACGATGCAACAGGATCATGCAGTTTTCCTCACCTACAAAGAATCGGGTTCGGAGGATCTGAACAGTATTGTATGCAAAACTCTGGACAGAATCAGAACACGAGTAGCGGAGGGACAATTCAAGAACGCCCTGGAAGTTACTGTTAATCCGGCCTTCGACGATATCCCGGCTTCTTATCTGGAAACAGTAAAAGATGTTTTGGAAGAAAGAGATATTAAATGCAAGATCGACATGACTGTTCCGAATACTATCATGGATGATGTTGCCAAACCTTACCGCAAATATGACGATGTGGTTTATCTGATTCAGAATAAAAAGATTGTCGCAGCACTAAGCATCAGTAAGTTTAGTGCAAACCAGAATGATCCGAGGCTGGATAAGATATCCAAATCAGCTTCCTTAATTCTCCAACCTGAAAATCCGAAAGTATCCAGACAAGAAATGGAGAAATTAAAAAACTTGTTGGACAAAAAAGGATTGACAAGCGAAATCAACATGAATATTTTCAAGATCGGAGATGCTGCGGCTCCACCTCCCCCACCTCCTGCCGGACAGGTTATTTTCAGTTACCGGGACGGGCAGCCGGACCAACAGTTCGTTTTATACGATCGCCATGCCAAACCGGGAGCCAATCTCGGACAACGCATAGACAAGATTTACAAGGACAATATTACGAAAGTAAGTATAAAGATTAACAAAAGTACTCCCAAAGACCTGTTGGAAACGGTTAAGCAAGAACTGAAAAAGAAAATCAATTACCCTGTCCAATACGAGATCCTGCAATTCGTCGATTAAAATCAGAAACACGGATTATCTATTTATCATCCTCTCCGTTTACAAAACCTGCTCCAGGGGGTAAACGGAGAGGAATATTATTATCTTTACTCCTTCAAAAGAAGGATTCAGATGATACACAATGTAAAGATACTCTTTTTCATTTGCTTTTTCACCGCCTGTTCTTCTACCGAACAAAAAGAGATTGTCACCGCCGGAGAGCTCCTTCGACAGGCTGCTTTCTATGGGGAAAGATTGCAATTTCTTCCGGCATTGGAAACCTATCAACAGGCAATCAAATTGGCGGAGAAGGAGAAAGACAGCACCGTCTTTTCCCTTGCCTACCTGGAAATGGGAAAAATCTATCGGTATCAATCTTTAAAACAAAAGGCACTACAAAGTGAGAAAAAAGCATTAAGCTATATCAAAAGTCCTGCCTGCGATTCGCTACGGCTGGAACTTTACCGGGAAATAGGGGATATGTATACCTTGTCCGGACAAGCAGACAGTGCCTTTCACTATTATGAAATGGCTGGATGTCGGATAAAACAGGCAAAGATATTGCAACAGAATGGAAGCAATAAAGAGGCTGAAACTTTATTAAAAACGGAGTTGGAACAAACGATTTTCTCGAAAGAGAAAGCAGAAGTATGTCTGGCTTTGGCTGATTTGCAGATTACTTTGGGAAAATTGGACGAAGCCGAAAAGAGTTTAAGTCAGGTCCCCCCTTCCCACCCGCATCTGTATGCTGCCCTGTCCCGCATCGCCCAAAGCCGTGGAGACAGCCTGCAAGCTGATTTCTACCACAAAAGCTACCTCCATCACTTATCCGTCCTGCGACAGGAAAAAGAACAAAATCAAATTACCCAACTCCTTCGTACCTCGGAACAGAAAGAATGGGAAAAACGTTTAACCGATAGCCAAAAGGCACAAAAAGAACAAATATATGTCTGGGTCACGCTACTTGTCTCTTGCAGTACCGGAATCTGGGGATATTCCCGCTACCGGCAGAAAAGAAATGTCGTTTCCCTGTCCGAAACAGATTTCTTTTCTTCAGAAATCTACCTGCGCTTCCACCGAAAAGAAGAATGGAAACCGGTTCCCAAAGACTGGGAAGAATTGTTGCAAGCTTTCAACCGGACCTATCCGGATTTCCGGGAACGGCTGAAAAGGAAAATACCAAAGTTGAGCGAACAGGAATGGCGCATGTGCTGCCTGATCAAAATGGAAGTTCCCCCTTCTACTGCCGCCATGCTCCTTTGCTGCACGAACCAGGCGATTTCGATGCGCCGCGTACGCCTGTACCAGAAAATCACAGGTGAAAAGGGCACTCCTGAGCTGTGTGATTCCTTTATTCGTGATTTTTAAGCAGATGTGAACTGATGTGAAACCGGGGAAATAGCCGTATCTTCTACTTTTGTCTAAAAAAAGCGTATGAAAAAGATGTTGTTCGGGCTTATGACAGCCATTGCCACTTTTACCGGATGCGAATCCAAACAACCCGCCGGAGAACTCCCCCGGATCGATCTGACAGCAACAAGTTTTGCTTTCGATCAAGTAGAGATTGCAGACGAAATCGAATCCATCGAATATGTTCCGTTGGAACTAACGGATGAATCCCTGATCGCAGACGTATTGGATCTGTGTGTTTCAGACGAATATATCTTCGTCTATTCTACCCGTCAGGACGGTGTCTTGCAGTTCGACCGGAAAGGGAAGTTCTTGCGCTGCATCGCTAAAACAGGAAACGGGCCGGGAGAAACCGGACAGATCATTTCGCTAACCGTAGACGAAGAGAACCGCCTCTTCTGTGTCAGCGAATACTTCTCCACCTCTTTCTACTCCTTTGATGGAGAATTTATCAAAAAGATAGAGAATCCGCGCCCTTACTCGTACCAATTCTCTGTTGGCCCGAATACGATGGCGGAATTAGGGAGGATGTATGTTCCCATGAACACGCCGGGCATGTTCAGTCTCGGAGTCTTTAATTGGGGCACAGACGATACGATCGCATTCCGGCATACGATCGGGGATATGGATCTGATGCCGTTGGAAGAAACGAGCCTGAAAGGTTGGATATTCAGCGGCAGTAAGGACGGCATACTATGCTATTCGGAAGGGATAGACACGGTCTGGGATGTAAATGCAAGAAATATCGCTCCGGCTTTTCTTATCAACACGGGATATTCTGTCGAGGAAGAAAAAGAAATGCGCTCTTCCAAAACCGGTAATGAGGCGGTAGACGGGAAATATAGCGTCTTCAGCTTCTTTGAGACACCCCGGCATTACTTCGTTAAATGTTTCGAAGGTTCCAACCAATCCAAATTCTATTTGTACGGTTTGGATAAGGCTACCGGTGAGTTGAAACGTGAAACTTCTCCGCTTAATGCCCAGGAATTATTCAAAAACAACTGGACGCTGGCAGGAATAGGCTTCCGAAATACGAAAGACAACGGTCTTCCTATCTGGCCTTACCTGTCTTATCCCGGCAAAAAACAAATGGTACAGTTTAATACAGCCGTGGAAATCGAATATCTCAAAGAGAAATATCCTGATCTCAAGAAGCATCTGGTCCTGCAACAGATAACGGAAGATTCAAATCCGCTCATCACGATTTATCATTTGCGCTGATCTTCTCGGATATTATTCCTACCTTTGCGAACGAACCAGTAAATGTATAAGAACTTGAACGAGAAAGATTTTGAAATAATGGCGCCTGTCGGTTCGTACGAATCACTGATGGCGGCTATCCAAGGGGGAGCCGATTCTATCTATTTCGGTATCGAAGGATTGAATATGCGTTCGCGCTCTTCCAATAACTTTACGACAGACGATTTGCGCAAGATCGTTGCGCTTTGTCGTGAGCACGGTATTAAGAGCTATTTGACCGTCAATACGGTTATTTATGGGGAAGACCTGCCTCTGATGCGCGAGATTATCGATGCGGCGAAGGAGGCGGAAGTTTCAGCGATCATTGCGGCCGATGTGGCAGCTATGAACTATGCCAACAGCATCGGACAGGAGGTGCATCTTTCCACACAGCTCAACATTTCCAATGCGGAAGCACTGAAATTCTATGCCCGTTTTGCTGATGTTGTCGTCTTGGCGCGTGAGCTGAATTTGAAACAGGTGCATGAAATCTATCGGCAGATCGTCGACCAGCAGATTACGGGACCGAAAGGAGAACTGATCCGTATCGAAATGTTTGCCCACGGAGCTCTCTGTATGGCCGTTTCCGGTAAATGTTACCTGAGCCTGCACGAAATGAACGCTTCCGCCAACCGGGGAGCTTGCATGCAGATTTGTCGGCGTGCTTATTCGGTAAAAGATAAAGACAGCAATATCGAACTGGATATCGAAAACCAGTATATTATGTCGCCTAAAGACCTTAAGACAATTCATTTCATGAATAAGATGATGGATGCAGGTGTACGGGTATTCAAGATCGAAGGACGTGCCCGCGGTCCTGAATATGTCCGCCTGGTGACCGAATGCTATAAGGAAGCTGTGCGTGCCTATTGCAATGGCACGTTCGATGAAAAGAAAGTTGCCGCTTGGGACGAACGCCTGCGCAGTGTGTTCAACCGAGGATTCTGGGATGGCTATTATTTGGGGCAACGGTTGGGTGAGTGGAGTAGCAAATATGGCTCCGGCGCGACTAAGAAGAAAGTGTATGTTGCCAAAGGAATCAAATATTTCGACAAGATCGGCGTGGCGGAGTTCGAAATGGAATCCGGTAACCTGAAAGTGGGTGATGAAATCCTGATTACCGGACCGACAACGGGTGCGGTTATGCAGACGATAGAAGAAATCCGTGTGGACTTGAAGCCGGTGGACGAGACCGTTAAAGGTGAACGGTTCTCTCTCAAGGTGAACGAGAAGATTCGGCCGTCTGACCGATTGTATAAAATGGAAAAGGTTCAACTTGAAAAGGTATTTGAATAATGAAAGAGTATATTTTTAAACTGACAGACAAGGTCCGTGACTACGAATGCGACCTGCAAGGAGTGGTCAACAACTCCAATTATCAGCATTATATGGAACATACTCGGCATGAATTCTTGGAGTCGCTTGGCGAGAACTTCGGAAAGATGCACGAAAAAGGGGTTGACGGATTTGTATCGCGGGTAGAAATCCAGTATAAGACCTCGCTCAAGAGCGGCGACAGCTATATCTCTTGCCTCAATGCCTATAAAAAAGGAGTCAAGCTCGTATTCGAGCAGGATATATATAGGGCTTCTGACAATGCATTGGCGACGAAAGGAATCGTCGAGTCGGTTATCGTTGAGAACGGAAAGTTGACACGCGGTGAATATTTCGACGAAATGCTAAAAAGAATAGAACATACATGACTGACAAACGGATTTACCAAATCGGCCTTACTATGATAAACGGCGTGGGAGATATCCTGGCGCGTCATCTCCTGCAGGCTTTGGGAGAAGCAGAGGCTGTGTTTACTGAAAAGCAACAGTTGTTAGGAAGGATCCCTGGTATCGGCAGCAATATTGCTGCCGAAATCAAACGCCCGGAAATCTTGCAACGGGCGGAAAAAGAGTTGGCTTTTATCGAGAAAAACAATATTTCCTGTTATTATCTGACTGATACAGATTATCCGGTGCGCTTGAGAGAATGTCCGGATGCCCCTATACTTTTCTATTTTAAGGGAAATACTAACCTTGATGCGACCCGTATCATCAGTATTGTGGGTACTCGCAACGCGACCGAATATGGTCGGGAGCTTACCGAATCCCTTATAAAAGACTTGGCAAAAGTGATCCCGGACTTGTTGGTCGTGAGTGGATTGGCTTACGGCATCGATATCTGTGCTCACCGGAACGCTTTGTACAACCGACTTCCGACTGTTGCTGTGCTGGCGCATGGCTTGGATCGTATCTATCCTTCCTGCCATCGGAATACGGCTGTCGAAATGCTGGAATCGGGCGGTCTGTTGACCGATTTTCCCAGCGGTACAGAACCAGACCGTCCAAATTTCCTCCGGAGGAACCGGATTGTCGCCGGAATCTCGGATTGTACGATCGTGGTTGAATCGGCAGAAAAAGGAGGCTCTTTGGTAACTGCCGATATTGCATTCTCTTATGGCCGGGATGTCTATAGCTTTCCAGGGCGTGTCGGTGACAGCCATTCCAAAGGATGCAACAATTTGATCCGACAAAATAAAGCCGGCCTGATCACTTCTGCGGACGATCTGCTCTCCGCTCTTTGTTGGGATATCCAAGCTGGGGCTACTCCCGTTCAAACGGAGTTGTTTTTCGCCGAAGCGGAAACATTCACCTCGGAACAAAATCCGGTTTTAGCCATTATGCGAACGCGGAATGAGATTCATATCAACGAGCTTGCCTCAGTGTTGGAGATACCGGTACATCAACTCTCTATGCTATTGTTCGAACTGGAAATAAACGGGAAGGTAAAAGCGCTGCCGGGAAATCTCTATAAGCTGTCCTGACCGGCTTTTTCGTATACGATTTGTATGTGGGAGAAGAAACGGAACCTCTATAAACAATTAAAGGCTGTCTCACGACAACCCCTAACCAACTTTGTTAACCTTAAATCTAATACTATTATGAAAAAACCACATTGCAAAGATACACTCGTCAAGAGCGTTTGTCAAGCATTTTGTCGCTAATACTTGTTAATCAGATGGGCATAAATAGCAAAAAGATTTTAATCGGCTATAAAGAGTCCTTTAAACTGCGCTATTTTGTTAAATCGAGTCCTTGAAACAGGTACGGATAGTCCGTTTCGATCACGTCGGGACGAGTGCTGATCTCTGACCGGTAACCGGCGGTTTTCTCTGTTTCCGTTTTCGCGCGATCATGTGTCGGAGCAACGGAAATCATGCACATGACTCCGTTACGGTGCAGAGCGTCATACAGTGGTTGCTGTTCAGGCTTCATCTTCGGGCCTACATAAGCCATTACCTGTTTCCAGGGGATGCCGGCTTTTTCATAATTATCGAATTCTTCCCGATTCTTACACCAGCAAGAAAACATCGCATCCGGTTTCCGGTCGAGATAATAGCGGGCTTGACTGGCGTTATGTACCGTGTACATGACGTTAACAGGCTTTTCTGTTTCTATAAAATCAGCCATAACTTCTAAAGGTACATCCTTGATATCCAAATTCAGGATTGTTTTGCCTTTGCTCCATTCCAGGCATTCTTTTAAAGTTGGAATTTTGAAGGCTGTCACGTTGCCGTTTCGGTCCACCAGATTGAATTGTTGCAGTTCTGCATAAGTGTAATCTGAAACCTTTCCTTTCCCGGTAGTTGTCCGGTCGATGGTTTCGTCGTGCATCAATACGATTATCCCGTCTTTTGTCAAACGCGGATCTATCTCGAAAAACGATTCCATATAGGACAGGGTCTTTTCGAATGATTCGATGCAGTTCTCCGGATAGCCGTCTAGCATTCCACCACGATGTCCACTGATTACAATCGGGCGATCGGGAGCATACCGGAAATAGGCTTGTAGATCCCGGCTGTTCTTCACAGTAATGTAATGAGGATTTTGTTCTTTGTCTGAAGCCAAAAGATTCCCGGCAGGCATAAAACCCCCTAAAAGGAGTACCAAAATAAAAGATAGCATTTTCATGATATTGTATTTATATAGATTCTTTGTCAATTATGCGGCTTAAAAGTAAGACTTTTTTATCAGTGGCGTACTATAAAAGCACTATAAAAACATGAAAATATGACAGGCAACAAGATGTGCAAAGAAAGAGGCAGGTATATAAAAAATTAAGGATTGTCATCTCGACAACCCCTAACCAACTTTGTTAACCTTAAATCTAATACTATTATGAAAAAACCACAATGCAAAAATACACTAGCTAAGCTTGTTTGTCAAGCCTTTTACGGATAATATATGTTAAGCTCTAATAGCTATTTTGTCAAAAAATGTTGGCTATTTATAAACTATACAGATTCCATGTAAAAACTGCTAATTCAAATACTTTTTATCGTCGGAAAAAGTGAAATCCCATGCTTAAAAAGTGTCCCCTTGGAGTATATAAAATCATTAATTAATATAGGGGGATGTTTTGGTGTGGCTGCTTATAGATAAATTCCTTTTTGGCGCATGCAGCGAATAGATGATGGATTATTAATTGTTAATACAAATTAACGCATTATTTCTTGCATATTTACGATGTATTCGTAGATTTGCGATACGATCGTAAAAAATAATATAGAAACATGGAAAGATTAACAAGACAGGAAGAGGATGTAATGTGCTGGATCTGGCAGATCGAGCCGTGTTTTATCAAAGACATCCTGGCGAAGTATGAAGAGCCTAAGCCTCCTTATACGACACTCGCTTCTATTGTGAAGAATCTGGAACGTAAGAAATACGTGAAAGCGAAACGTTACGGAAATACTTACGAATACAGGCCGCTGATCCCACAGGAGGAATATAAACGGACGTTTATGGGAAGTGTGGTGAACAACTATTTCGAGAACTCTTACAAGGAAATGGTCTCCTTTTTTGCTAAAGAACAGAAGATATCGACCGATGAGTTGAAAGAGATTATCGATATGATTGAAAAAGGACGAGAATAAACTGTTAAATACATAATGCCATGACACCGGAATTTGCCTACTTCTTGAAGGTAAATGTAGCTTTTATACTCCTTTATGCCTTCTACCGGCTGTTCTTTTATAAGGACACCTTCTTTAAACTACGCCGTACCATCTTGTTGGCATTTTTCGGGGTGTCATTGCTTTATCCGCTGATGAATATTCAGGATTGGATCCGGGAGCAGGGGCCGATAGTGGAAGTCATACAAATGTATTCAGCCATTTTGCCCGAAACGACAATAACCCCCGGCAATGTTCCCCAAACAAATTGGCATGATTTGTTACTTCCCGGTATTTCTTATCTTTATTGGAGCGGTGTAATTGCCTTATCGTTCCGTTTTTTAGTGCAGTTGAGCAGCATCTTGTTACTGGCACGGCGGTCGGAAGTGACTTTGATCCGTAACGTACGTGTACATCTGTTGAATAAACCGGCCGGTCCTTTTTCTTTTTTCCGGCTGGTATTTCTGCATCCCGACAGCCATTCCGAGAAAGAGATCGATGAGATTTTGGTACACGAGTGTACGCATGTCAGCCAGTGGCATTCGATTGACGTGATTATTTGCGAATTGGTTTGTATCATCTGTTGGGTGAATCCGTTTGTCTGGCTGTTGAAAAGAGAGGTACGTCATAATCTGGAATATTTGGCGGATGATACGGTACTTGAATCGGGCTATGACAGTCGTAGCTACCAATATCACCTTTTGGGGTTGGCACATACCAATAGATCGGTGACCTCTTTATCTAATAACTTTAATATGCTGCATCTGAAAAATCGGATCAGCATGATGAATAAGAAACGTTCCCGGAGCATAGGGAGGACGAAATACCTGATTTTTATACCGGTTGTGGGCACCTTGCTGATTTTGAGCAATGTCGATGCATTGGCCCGGATCACGGACGAACTGACGGAAAGCACGTTTGCCGATGTCTTACTACCGGAGGCTATCTTGCCGTTCCCTTTTGTCGGTGATGCTTCTCCTGCTGAAAAACGTGAGGAGTATGTGCTATCGGAGGAAGGAATTGAGGCTGCCAGACGTGCCCGTAACCAGGTGTTTACCGTTGTGGAGGTAATGCCGGAATTTCCTGGCGGACAGGGTGCTCTGCTGAAATTCCTGGCGACGAATGTCAGATACCCGGAATCGGCCGTTAAAAATGGTATAGAGGGACGGGTTAGCTGTTCTTTCGTTGTTGGAAAAGACGGGGCTATCTCGGAGGCAGAAGTGATTCGTGGGGTAAGTCCGGAACTGAATGAGGAGGCTTTGCGTGTGATAAACTCCATGCCGGTATGGTCGCCGGGAAAACAGCGGGGCAAAGCGGTTAATGTCAAATATACGGTACCGGTAACTTTCCGGCTTTCCGGTGGAAAGAAAAAAACATCCTCTCGTATCGTGCAGAGGCAGATTAAAGAAGTCGATACGTCCGGTCGTGTCTTTACGGTAGTGCAACAGATGCCGGAATTTCCGGGTGGACAGGCTTCGTTGTTGAAATATCTGGCAACACGCATAAAATATCCGGCTATTGCTCAGGAGAATGGAATACAAGGACGTGTCTCTTGCTCTTTCGTTGTCGACACGGATGGAAGTTTGAAAAATATTGAAGTGATCCGTGGAATCGATCCTTCGCTGGACAGGGAGGCTGTCCGGGTGATCCGGGAAATGCCGAAATGGAATCCTGGCGTACAAAACAATATGGCTGTAGCCGTAAAATATACGGTTCCGGTTACTTTCCGTTTGCAGTAATTGACCAGAATCGGTCATTAATACGATACCATTATGAAATGTAAGTTTTCTCTATTACTGTTTCTTTGCGTACTGTCCCTTTGGGGACAGGCGCAGAGTCTTAATCTTCAGGAATTGGTCAATAAAAAACAATTTCAGGAAGTTGTAGCACGTGCGGATAGTCTTACTCCTGCCGATTCAGCCGATTATGCTACAATGTCGGCAATCGGGCAGGCGTATGAGGGACTGTTGCGCTATAAGGAGGCCTATCAGTGTTTTTCTCATTGCTTGAAGATGGATACGAACAATGTGGATGCATTGAATGCCGTTGCCAGGAATGCGATCAATTTCGGAAGGATAGCGGAAGCTAAACAATGTTATCGTAAAGTATTGGGAACCGACAGCATGAACTTCTATGCCAACTATCAGTTGGCGCGTCTCTATTATCAGTTGGGAGATTATGGTCGAGCGACGGAACACTATCATATACTTGCTTCCATCGAAGGTGAAAATCCTTCTATCCTGACCGGGCTGGCTGATTGCCATATTAAAAGAGGGACCGGTCCTAATACGATGATCGCTCTTTCTTTGTATGCCCGTGCTTTGGAGTTGAACCCGGAAAATGTGCGTGTGGCATCTTCTCTGATAAATACGTTATTGCGGATGGGGGACGGACAGGGAGCTTTGCAGGTGTGCGATACCGCCTTGTTCTATAATCCGGATAACAGCCAGATACGGCAGAGTAAAGGGATGGCTCTCTATATGACGAAAGATTATAAGCAGGCTGATTCAGTCTATACCGGTCTATTGGCCGATGGCGATTCTTCTTTTTTGAATCTTAAATATGCGGGGGCGGCCCGCTATATGTCCGGTCATGCACTTGATGGGGTCGAGCTGCTGGAGAAGGCCTATGAAATAGATTCGACGGATGTGGAAACAGTCATGTTGTATGGCGCTTCCCTGGGAAAAACATACGACCGTAAACGGGCTTATGAGCTTTTCGATCTGGCGGAAACGAATATGCAGCCGAAAAAATTCCTAGTTAATATGTTGACGACCTTCCGAGGTGATGCCTTGGAAAGGGACGGCCGTTGGCCCGAAGCGGAAAAGCTGTATTATGCCGCATGGAAGGAAGACCCAACCCAGTTGCACTTCCTGTATAAGATCAGTACACAATACTGGGATGTCGATCCGGGACTCTTTCAGCAGGAGGAAAAATTGCAAAAGACGATTTTCAGTAGATACACTTACCTGACAGCCTATATGAAGACAGACAAGTCGCAAAAGTATCTTTATAATTACCGCCCTTTCTTGGAAGCGGTTTGTGAAGATGCCTTTTTCCGGAATGCCGATGAAGTGACGATGTTGGCTCCCGATGGGAAGAAGACGAAGTTGGCTGTCGCTGATCTGCGTGCCTTGGTCGCCCAGTTACCGCAAATGCCGGAAGATGAACGTCTGAGGCGCGAGAAGATGCAGGAACATATTAAAAAAGCCAGGGAAAAAGAAAAGGAATTGCGTAAAAGCGGTGCTAAACTCGATACGCTCGCCCTGAGTAAGGAAGAAAAAGAGAAAGCACGGAAAATGTTGAAAGACGCCGACTTGGAATAGATAGAATATCTGAACAATATAATCGATATAAATATGGAATATAGAAAAGTATTTCTGTTGAGTGTAGTCGTGTTTCTTTCGGCTTGTGCGGGAAAGAATGTCGAACAACCGGTAACTGTCGAATTCGAACCTGTGGAGTCGGAGTATCCGATAACCATTCCGTTCGAGGCAGGAGTCGGTGTCGAGCGGGAGATTAAGTTGAGCGATATTGCCGATTCCGTACAGTATGTTCCGTTGGAAACGAATGATAAGTGCCTGATCGATTTTATAAATTCGGGGAAGGTGGTAAAGACCGGTAAATATTGGTTTGTTTCCAGTAATACGAGGTTGTATCAGTATACGACGGATGGAAAGTTTGTCAGGAACATCGGTTCGAGGGGTGGTGGTCCCGGACAATTCAACTATTTCCAACAGATAGATGTGAACGAGGATACGGGATTGATCTTTATGCTGACAACTTCCGGGAAGATCAATGTCTATGAGATGGAAACCGGAAAATTCCTTTATGACATAAAGATACCGGATAAGGAAACGGCACAATTTGCCATGTTGAATGATACCTTGGTGGCGACCTTCATGTTGAATAGCAGTGGGCAACAAAAAGAACGTATCTATATCTCCAGCCAAAAAGAGAATATATTGAATACCTTTTATCGTTCGGACCTGTTTGAAGTCAAAAGCGGAACTCGGTGGCTGATGATGAGTGGCATAGACAGATACATGTTCCGCTATAAAGATTTGATTTGCTACAAAGAGTTTTACAATGATACTTTGTTCGTTGTGACGGAAAAGGAGCTCCAACCCCGTTATATCTTCGATTTAGGCAAATATTCCATCCCCATTGACTGTCGCATGGAAGCCTGCGATGGTGACTGGAAGACCTACAACACGATTGCTGCTCCATATATCCGCAACCAGGTGATAGAAACCGATTCATTGCTTTTTATGCCTTATAATTATTGGGCGGGAGAAAAACAACGGGAGCGTCATATGGTGCTTTACGACAAAAAGGCAAAGGAATGTTTTTCCGTTCCGAGAGGTTATATCAAGAACGACTTCCCCGGTGCTTTGCCTTTGCGTCCGGCGACTTCTTTGGACCGGAACACTCTGGTCTCTGTCTGGGAGGTCGGTGATATTATGAAAGAAGCAGAAAAGAATCCGGAAGTCCTGGAACATCCCCAATTGAAAAAATTGACAGAAGATGATAATCCGGTATTGATGGTCGTTTATATGAAATAAGCTATGATGCGTTTTGTTGGAATAGTACTATTGATCGGGCTGGTTGCCGGCTGTTCGCCTAAGCAACCGGTCCCGGTCCGTATCGGTTATGTGGAAACGGATGTTCCGTCAAGTAGCCAGTGTGTGGAAATAACCGGTGCTTTCCAGGGCCGGCCGTATCAGTTACGAATGGCATATTCCCAAAACGGGAAGGTGAGTTATAAAATATTGAACGAGACGCCTTGCATTATGCAAGATACGGTTTTGCGTCTACAGATGGCAGTCGAGCCAGTCCACAAACATACGGCACGTTTTACATTGAATGTCGATTCTTTACAAATAACCAAGGAGATAGAACTGGAAGATGTCCTGCACTGTATCTTATTGGAAACCTATCCCGACCGCCCTTTTTCTACTTCAGATACGATCCCGCTTACTTCCTACACCAGTGGTGCTTTGCGCGAAATACTGGTAGACGGAAAATTACTACAGGGCGGCAGCTATTGCGATGTACGGAATGCCAAACTGTCGCCGCAAGAGTGGCATAAGGCTTTTGATATGAAAGAATATATCTGGTTCGAGCTGTTGTTTGTTGGAAAGTAGACGGCACATGCTATGTTTTTTCAATCCTTTTATTGCGTGAGGTGATAACAAAATATATCTTTGCCATTGGATATAAATAAGGTATTCGTTATGAAGTAGTAACGATTGATAAGAGTCTGCTCGTAGAAGAATAGATCTGTGGATAACAACTAAAAGAGGGATTGTGATGATGAAGAAATACCTGTCTCTTTTGCTTATATGCTTGCTTGCCTGGCCTGGGATGGCGGGAGAACGCAAGAAAGTCGCAGTCGTGTTGGGCGGTGGCGGTGCAAAAGGTGTGGCGCATATCGGGGTATTGAAAGTGTTGGAGGAAGCCGGTATACCGATCGATATCGTGGCTGGGACCAGTATGGGGGCGATTGTCGGAGGTTTGTATGCTATCGGTTACAGCCCGGATGAGATCAAAAGAATGGTAGAGTTGCAAGACTGGGATATGTTGTTGAGCGACAAAGTGAAACGTAGTCATCTCCTCTTTCCTGAAAAAGAGAAGGCGGAGCGTTATATAGTTTCCTTGCCTTTCGGGTTGGAGAAGAAAGACCGGGTGATCGATGGAGTTGTGAAAGGCCAGAACTTGCAAAACCTCTTTTCGGACCTGACGATCGGTTATCACGATTCGGTCGATTTTAATTCTTTTCTGATCCCGTTTGCTTGTGTGGCGGTCGATATGGTTAGTGGTAAAGACTATGTATTCCACAAAGGCAGCCTTCCGCTTGCCATGCGTGCCAGTATGGCGATTCCGGCGGTGTTTACCCCTGTCCGGTTGGACAGTATGGTGCTTGTCGATGGCGGGTTGAACAATAACTATCCGGTGGATGTCGCACTTGCTATGGGAGCGGATATCGTTATCGGCGTGGATTTGGCAACGAGCGATCTGCGTAGTTACGACCGCCTGCATTCTCCCGGTGACATCGCAACGCAGATCATCGCTTTACATGGCTATGACAAATATGAGCGGAACCGTGACCGGACCGATCTGCTGTTTCGTCCGGATATGGAACCTTACCGTTCTTCCAGTTTTGCTCCTGCAGCTCTTGATACGATGTTACACAGGGGAGAAGCTGATGCTCGCCGTCATTGGAACGAAATCATGGCTTTGAAGCGTAGGATCGGTCTTTCGGATACCGATACCTTTTCTATACAGTCGCGGCGCCTGGCGCATCGTCCTGTTTTGCCTGCCGATACATTCTATGTCCGTCATATCCGTTTCGATGGAGCCGATCCGCGCGACCTGAACTGGTTGCATCGTATCTGTGCGCTAAAGGAGAACAGCCATATTACGTTGAAGGAACTGCGCAAATCCATGTCTATTCTGGTCGGGACAAATGCCTATGCTTATGTAAACTACAAACTGACCGGCGAGAGCCAGCAGGATCTGGTCTTGACCTTGCAGCCTAAATCGGAAAGTTCTGTGAATTTAGGTATACGTTTCGATTCGGAGGAAATCATCGGAGTGTTGGTGAATGCCACCTATCATAAGGGGAAACGGAATCATTCCCGTTTTGCTTTTACCGGGCGTGTGGGGAGTAAGATATCCTCTGCTATGCTGGATTACTCGATAGAACGTTCTCCGCTGCGCAATTTCAATTTGTCGTATAAGTTCAGTTATAATAATTTGGACATTTATGAGAAGGGAGATAAACGGTTTAACACCACCTATACACACCATCTTGCAGAATTCGCTTATTCGGATATGAACTGGTTGAGCTTCAAGGTGAAGGCCGGACTGCGTTATGAATATTTTAATTATAATTCCTTTCTTTACACAGGGAGTGATGAATTGTATACTGTGAAACCGGAGGGCTTTTTTAGTTATTTCGCATCGGCACATCTCGAAACATTGGACCGGCGGTATTTCCCAAATAGGGGAGTTTCTTTGGAGGCGGACTATTCACTCTATACGGACAACTTTGTGAAATATAACGGTAGCTCTCCTTTCTCGGCTATCGGTTTGAAGTTTATGACGGTTTGTCCCATTAGTTCACGTTTGAGTTTGTTGCCTGCGTTTTACGGGCGTGTCCTGATCGGGGGAAATACGGCTTTTCCGTTCTTAAATGCGATCGGTGGGGAGACGTTCGGACGTTATTTGTCTCAGCAATTGCCTTTTGCCGGGATCAATCATGTGGAAATCCTGGATAATTCGGTCGTGGTGGCTCGCCTCCAGCTCCGGCAACGTATTGCGGGGAACAATTATATCACGCTGACCGGCAACTATGGCATTCATAACAACGATTTTTTTCATCTGCTGGAGGGGAAAAGCCTTTGGGGAGGCAGCCTGGGATATGCCTATAACAGTATTGCCGGTCCTTTGAGTGCAACGTTCGGCATGTCCAACCGTAATTCGCATTTGCAGTTTTATATGAATTTGGGATTTATGTTTTAAATAATATATCAAAGGATGAATGCAGAAATAATACAATTCCTGACGGAACTGCGTCAGAACAATAACCGGGAATGGTTTCAGGCCAATAAAAGCCGTTACGATTCCCTTCGCAAGGGCTTTATTGACGAAGTACAACAATTGATTGACCGGATCGCCCTCTTCGATCCGGAAATAGCCGGATTGGAGGCGAAAGATTGCCTGTTCCGCATTTACCGGGATATTCGTTTTTCACCGGACAAGACTCCGTATAAGATTCATTTTGCAGCCTATATGGCTTCCTGTGGGGGACGGGGCAGCGAGCGTGCCGGCTATTATATTCATCTTGAACCGGGTGGCTGCCTGCTTTCGGGAGGTGTTTGGTGTCCGCCGCCTGCCTTGCTGAAAGCACTCCGTAAAGACATTTATGAAAATATAGAAGATTTTGTCGCCATCATGGAAAAGCCGGCTTTCAAGAAGACATATCCGACAATGGAGGGGGAAGTCCTGAAACGTATGCCTGCCGGCTATCCTTCCGATTTCAAATATGCCGAAATCCTACGTCACAAAGATTTCAGTGTCGTCTCCTATAAACCGGATGAATTCTTTTTCGAACCGGATTGGATGGATAAGGCCGTTGAAGATTTCAAACTTTTATATCCGTTCAACCAATTCTTGAATTATACGGTGGATGAGTATTTAGGAAGAGTCTGATTGTCTCGTCCTGAAATAGGTTGGCCATGCCTCTTCGGTTTCACCTCTATATATTTAAGTGAAAAACAAAGACGTTACAATATCAATTAATCAACAAATACACAGGTATTAACAGCTATTACTACCACTCCTTACCTTTTCGCCCTTAGTCGAAAAGGTTTTTGACCAGTGTCGAAAGGGCTTTTGACCAAGGGCGAAAAGGCTTTCGACTAAAGGCAAAAGGTCTATGAGCAGGCTGTTTGACAATAGTAGCATGGCGATTGTCACTTAAATAGAGCCTTCCGGAGCTGACTTGGTCTCTGATGAAGGTTGACGCTTACTTTCAATATATATTTTCTGTGTTTCGTAATATTTTTATCGAAAAACAATAAAAATATTTGGTGGAGTCAGAAATAATATATTCTTTTGCATATCGAAAAACGATAAATATTATTTGAAAAACGAACAACAATTACATAAAACATTATGAAACAATTCTTCAAAACGGTATTTGCATCCACGCTGGGAGTGTTGGTTGCTTTGGGAATCGTAACAATGGGTTCCATTTTTTTCATCATAGGAGTAGCCGCCAGTGCTGACGGTTCTTCTGAGTACAAACCGGATAAGAACACGGTGTTCAAATTGTCTTTGGATGGTGTCTTGGTCGATCAGGCTGTGAAGAATCCTTTTTCGGAACTGATGGGAGAAAGTAGCAATCAAATGGCTGTGTCGGATGTGATCAAAGCGATCCGCCGTGCAAAGGCAAACGATAATATTAAAGGTATTTATCTGGAAGCCGGTTCGCTTTCTACAGGCTTTGCAGGGATTGAGGCGATCCGCCGCGAGTTGGAGGACTTTAAGGATAGCGGTAAGTTTATCGTGTCATACGGCGATTATTATACGCAGGGGGCTTATTACCTGTGTAGCGTAGCTGACTCTGTTTTCCTAAATCCGCAAGGTAGCGTCTCGTTGGTTGGTCTTGCATCACAGGGGTTGTTTTTTACCGGGTTGGCTGAGAAAATCGGAGTGGAACATTATATCTTTAAGGTTGGAACTTATAAGAGTGCCGTAGAACCGTTTTTCCTGAAAAAGTTTAGCGATGCCAATCGTGAACAGTTGACTTCTTTCTTGGGTAGCGTATGGGGGAACTTGACAACCGCTATCGAGAAAAGCCGTAATATCTCTTCCGACGAATTGGATCGTTACCTGAACGAAGGTCTTGCAATGGGCCAGGCTTCCAATGCTGTCGATTATAAATTGGCGGACGGGCTTCGTTATCGGTATGAGGTGGAAAACTGTGTGAAAGAAATGGCCGGACAGGATGTGAAGGGCAAGCTGAAAACTGCCGGAGTGGACAAAATTGTCTCTATCAAAGTAAAAGAAAAAGAGAACAAGAATAAGATCGCTGTCTTGTATGCGGAAGGTGAAATCCGAGACGAAGATTCTTCTTCTCCTTTCAGTGCCGACGAACAGGTGATTTCAGAAGAAATGGCAAATAAATTGCGCAAGCTGAAAGATGACGATGATGTAAAAGCCGTAGTCTTTCGTGTGAACTCTCCGGGCGGTAGCGCTTATATCTCCGAACAGATATGGAAAGAAGTGGTCGAGCTGAAAGCTAAGAAGCCGATCGTTGTTTCGATGGGTAACTATGCTGCTTCCGGTGGCTATTACATCTCTTGTGCCGCAAACAAGATTGTCGCCGAACGTACGACTTTGACAGGTTCAATCGGTGTATTCGGTGTCGTCCGTAATTTTACCGGAACATTTGATAAGGTAGGTGTAACTACGGATATCGTAAAGACAAATACATTCGCTGATTTGGGGGACATCAGTCGTCCGATGCGTGAAGATGAAAAGGCGTTGATCCAGCGTGGTGTAGAACAAACATATGATTTATTCCTGACTCGTTGCGCAGATGGCCGCGGCATGACAAAAGCTGAGATCGATTCGATCGGACAAGGACGTGTATGGACAGGCGAACAGGCATTGGAAAGAGGTTTGGTCGACCAGTTGGGCGGCATGGATGATGCGATCAAAGAGGCTGCGACTTTAGCGGAATTGACTGATTATTCTGTAATAGTAGCAGATGGCCCGAAAGATTTCTTTACCAAATTCATGGAGAAGCAGATGGATGAAGTAAAAGTCTCCATCGCCAAATCTGTAATGGGCGAAGAGCAATTCAAACTGTTCTCAACGATCCGCCGGGCTGAAACGGAATCCGGTATTATTGCCCGTATGCCGTTTGATATAAAAGGTTTATAATGGAAGGTAGGGCGGGGTTTGCCCGCCCTTCTTCTTAAGCAAGAATGCTATAGGTTATGAAAAAGCAATTGAATTTAATCTGTGTTTTGATATTTTTCTTTGTCGGTTTGTCTTTGGTTCCGAGCATCTATTCGATGGGTAATGCATTTGTGGACGGTTTCAAAGAAGGAATGTCACAGGCTGAAGAAGCGCATGAGCAGGGAACAACAAACATTAGTGCGGGAATATTAAGCCCGATGACTCTTAGTTTATGGCCGAAATCTTTGGCTGCCACTTCAGATAAGCTATTCAATCAGAAGGATCAGGAGTGGTATCCGGCTTCACATATCAAGACATTGGTCTGGGCGAAATCCAAAGATGTTGGAATTGCAAGATATGTAAGTTTCCTTATACTGATCGGTCTGTTCTTTATTATAAAAGCGATCATCCAATTCTATAAGCTTATCAATGCGATTAATCACGAGGTGATATTCGATTGGATGAATGTACGCCGTTTGAATCGCATCGGACGCAATCTGCTGATCTCTTTCATACTGACACAAGCTTATATGATAACGAATTACTGGGAGGCAACCCGATTATTCGAGTTGGAAGGTTATGAACATAATTTCTGGTGTGACTTTCAGCCGATGACATTGATAATGGGCCTGATTGCTTTATTGGTAGGTCGTATTTTTGCAATCGGTCTGCAGATGAAAGAGGAACAGGAGTTGACAATTTAAGAATCTGATCATGATAAATAAGACACAAGCGATGTCTTTTTTATTGTTCCGGCAGTTTGAGTCTATGTATTCTTTCGGATATGATTGTGAATGGAATTGCGGTCTTGCTTATAATTTATTACCCGAATGTCTGTTCCGTATATGAAATAATGGGGGAATGTCCTTTACTGGGTTCTCCGTTCTTAGTATAATATTATCTGCTGCCTGTATTTATTGCTTGAATCGGAGTTTGAGTATTCCAGCTTGGCAAACATCTGGAGATGCGGGTAGTGAAATTCATAATGTTGTAATTGACGAATAATCAGAGGAGTAAGATATGGCTATAATAGTGAATTTGGATGTGATGATGGCAAAAAGAAAGATCACTTTGGGTGATTTGGCCGATCGTATCGGTATTACCCCGGCAAATCTTTCGATCCTAAAGACGGGTAAAGCCAAAGCTATACGCTTTTCTACTCTTGAGGCAATTTGTAAGGAGCTCGATTGCCAACCGGCGGATATACTCGAATTTAAGGAAGATGAAACGTGAAGTCTTGGATATGAATGATTATTTTCTTACAATATGTAAGTATGCCAGGCCATATAAAGGCGGACGAAGTGCTTAATATTGTTAAATTAGATGTGTATGCTGACAATATGTAAGCAAAAGTTTGGTTGGTTATGGAATAGTACCTACATTTGCACCGCAATTTGAAAGTAATCTTAAAGTAATAATTATATGAAGACTTCGATTTTAAGTAAAAGCATTCTTGTTCTTGCAGTTATGTTCTTGTGTAATCTTGCAATGAGCGCAGCCTCTCCCAGAGAGTACATGTATGATACGAAGGAAGAGAATGGTAAGGTTATTTCAAAAGTCATTTTCTTAAATGACAATGGGCTTTTGAATAAAGAAGTTAAATATGAATTTTCTTACAATGAAAACGGCAAAGTGTCAGAAAAGAAGGCATATCGCTGGAATAAGAGTAAGGATGAGTGGGTTCCCTATTATCTGACGACTTATTCATACGATGCAGAAACAGGGGAAATCAACACCACATACGGAATGTGGGATAAAAAGAAGAAAAGTTTTAGCTTAAATGTCCAGAATATGGTTGCTCCGGCAACAAGTTATAACGACATTTTCTCATAATACCTATTTTAGAATATTTCATAGACACAACCGAAAATGGCGCGAATAACAAAAGACGTGAGTCCCTGTTATTAGCGCCATTTTCATTTGCTCCGATCATTTTCGTGATCTCACGAAAATGATCGGAGTTTATCTTGTTTTTATTTAATGATCTTCTCTATTTCCGAAAGATTCTTCTCTACATCGGCGTCTGTGACTTCGTAGTTTGTCAGGTCGCCTGCCAGATACTGGTCGTAAGCGGCCATGTCGATCAAGCCGTGACCGGACAGGTTGAACAGGATCGTACGTGGTTTGCCTTCGATTTTAGCCTGCTCTGCTTCGCGAATAGCGGCAGCGATAGCGTGGGAAGATTCGGGTGCCGGTATAATGCCTTCGCTCTGAGCGAATAACGTGGCAGCTTTGAATGTCTCAAGCTGCTGGATATCTACAGCATCCATCAGGCCGTCTTTCTTTAATTGGCTGACGATAGAACCTGCACCGTGATAACGCAGACCGCCTGCGTGTATATTGGCCGGGGCGAAGTTATGCCCTAAAGTGAACATCGGAAGCAGTGGCGTGTAGCCGGCTTCGTCACCGAAGTCGTACTGGAATTGTCCACGTGTCAGTTTCGGGCAGGAGGCCGGTTCGGCAGCCAGGATACGGATATTTTTTCCTTGTGTCAGCTTATGACGCAGGAATGGGAATGCAATACCGGAGAAGTTTGAACCACCACCGAAACAAGCGATAACTACGTCCGGGTATTCTCCCGCCATCTCCATTTGTTTTTCAGCTTCCAGGCCGATAACTGTCTGGTGGAGCATCACATGGTTCAGCACGCTACCCAATACATATTTGCAATTGGGCGTCTGCATAGCCAACTCGACCGCTTCGGAGATGGCTGTTCCCAGGCTTCCCTGATAATTCGGGTGCTTGGTGATAATGTCGCGGCCCGCACGTGTACTCATACTGGGCGAGGCGATCACCTCGGCTCCGAACGTCTGCATGATAGAACGGCGGTAGGGTTTCTGGTTGTAGCTGACCTTTACCATATAGACAGCCAGTTCCAATCCGAAATGTTTGGCGGCCATAGCCATGGAAGCTCCCCATTGTCCGGCGCCTGTTTCGGTCGTGACATTGGTCACGCCTTCCTTTTTGCAGAAATAGGCCTGTGGAATAGCGGAATTCAGTTTATGAGATCCGACAGGGCTGACACTTTCGTTCTTGAAGTAGATGTGAGCCGGCGTGTCGAGTGCTTTTTCAAGTCCGTAAGCGCGGACCAACGGAGTCGGACGCCAGATTTTATACATGTCGCGAACTTCTTCCGGGATTTCGATCCAGGCATCCGTCTGGTTCATCTCCTGGTCTACCAATCCTTTGGCAAATAGAGGATAGAGATCTTCAGGCTTGAGCGGTTCCTTTGTTTTGGGGTTGAGCGGAGGAAGCGGTTTATTCTCCATGTCTGCTACGATGTTGTACCAGGCTGTAGGAATATCTTTCTCCTGCAGTAAAAATTTCTTACTTTCCATGATGTTGTTATGTAGTTTACATTATTAATCGATTTGGCCTTTAAGGCTTACAACTTGGAAGCAAAGTAACAAATAATATTTCGTTCTTCAAATGAAATACAGGAAAATATATATCTTTGTGGCTCAACTCTGTTAAACAGATAACAAACTATAAGAATGAAAAAGCTGATATTACTGCTGGCCGGCATCTGCATGGCCTTTCCGGCATTCCACATCTTGGATTAATTTCACCTGCGGGACGAAATGGAAGGGGCACTTCTTTGCCGGTTATACCAAGAACTTGGGAACGGCCGACGTATTAGTTTCCGCCACCGAGTATGGTATTGGATATAGACCAGGTTTTCTCTACCAATATCGCTTTCTCCTACAATCTGCCCCATTGGCAAATCGGTATGGAATATATGCCGACGACAGCTTGGTATGGTGATACGGACAAAGCCTTCGGCAGACCGTAAATACGCATAGTGTCACGAACCATCGTATATTGGGACTTGTGATGTATTACTTTTAAAGGTTCGAAGAATTTCCCTGTTCCTTTTTCCAAGCGTTTTTCAGAGCTCTAAGAATTATCCTTGAATAAAACTATGGTTCCTAAAATAGGAACTATGACTTGCTTGGTGTGGATGTATTAATAATGTTATCCTCTCCGTTTTTTGTATGGGTGTCAGGGGCGCTTTTACCAGGATATTTCCTGTTTTTCGGATAAGGTTAAGGTGTAGTAAGACTCTTCTTGTTTTGCAGTAATCCCAAACTTCCTTACCTTTGCAATCAATTTGAAAAGACAGAAATGAAAAGATATTTGCTACTCTTCGCGGCCTTATGCATGGTTACGGCCGGTCATGCTCAGAAAAAAAATTTTTCTTATAAATTTTATGGACAGGTGCGTGGCGACCTGTTTTATAATTCACGTGCCAATGCTGAAATTGTGGATGGGCTATTCCACCTTTATCCTAAAGACAAGAATTTGGATGCCGATGGTAATGACCTGAATGCCACGGCAAACGGGAGTTTCTATCTGCTCTATTCCCGTTTGGGAGTAGACGTGACGGGACCGAATATCGGGAAAGCCGTGACAACAGCCAAGTTAGAGGCGGATTTTCGCGGCTCCGGAAGCAACTGGGCGGTCTTGCGTATTCGCCATGCTTATATCAACTTAGATTGGGGAAAATCGGCGGTATTGGTAGGACAAACCTGGCATCCGTTGTTCGGCGATGTATCTCCGCAAATGTTGAACCTTTCGACCGGTGCGCCTTTCCAACCGTTTAACCGTAGCCCTCAGATCCGTTACCGGTACACGTCGGGCAAAGGGTTGCAGCTGACAGGAGCCGTGTTGTGGCAGTTGCAGTATTTGTCTGCCGGTCCGAACGGAAAAAGCGAGGAATATATCAAGAACAGCTGCATCCCGGAAGTCTACGTCTCGGCTGATTATAAGGTTGATGGTTTGATTGCCGGCGTCGGCATGGAAGTGCTGTCCTTGAAACCCCGACAGCAAACGACGGTGGACGACCGGGTGTATAAAGTGAACGAGCGGGTCACTTCGTTGTCTTTTGAGGCACATGCCAAATATATGACTCAGGATTTGGTGATTGCAGGTAAGACGTTGCTGGCTTCCAATCTGACGCAAGCCTGTATGTTGGGTGGTTATGCGGTTACCTCTGTCGATCCGCGTACAGGTGAACAGGAGTATACGCCTTACCGTCATTCCATGACTTGGCTGAATATAGTCTATGGCAAGAAATGGAAACCGGGAATCTTTGTCGGCTATCTGAAGAACTTAGGAACGGGAAAGACGATTGCCGGGCCGACCTATGGTGTCGGATTGGAGGTGGATCAGGTGTTTACTACCAACCTCCAACTCTCTTATAATCTGCCCCACTGGAAGCTGGGAGTGGAATACAGTCCTTCTCTTGCCTGGTATGGAGATATGAATGCAGAAAATGGTAAAATAGAAAACACGCATTCGGTGACGAACCACCGTGTGTTGGGTGTTCTGATCTATATGTTTTGATGAAAAAGATATTGGTTATAGGTGCTAATGGGTTTGTCGGGAGAAGAATCCTGGATAACCTTTCGGAGAACGGGGCCTGCGAAGTATTCGGCTGTTCCCTTCATCCGGATATCCGTCCGGAAGGGACCCATACTTTCGTTCGGTTGGACATCAACGACTATCCGGCGGTGGAGGCCTTGTTCGACCATATCTGTCCTGATGTCGTTGTCAATTGTTCGGCTCTTTCCGTCCCGGATTATTGCGAGCAGCACCGTGAGGAGGCGTATGCCATTAACGTGTCGGCGGTAGAGAACTTGGCGTATTGTTGCGAGCATCAGGGGAGCCGATTGATCCATTTGTCGACAGACTTTGTGTTTGACGGGAGAAGTGACCGTCTTTATACGGAAGAAGATCTGCCCGCTCCGCTCAATTACTATGGCGTGACCAAGTATCAGGGAGAACAGGCGGTAGCGAGTATTTGTCGCAACTATGCTATTGTCCGTGTGGTTGTCGTCTATGGGAAAGCGTTGCCGGGACAGCATGGCAATGTCCTTCAATTAGTCAAGAACCGCTTGGAAGCAGGGCAAGAGATCCGTGTCGTCGCCGATCAATATCGCACACCGACTTGGGTAGAGGATATTGCCGATGGAGTGGAACGGCTTGTGCATACCGATGATTCCGGTATTTATCATATCTGTGGCGCGGAATATCTTTCTATCGCAGAAATGGCATACCGTGTAGCCGATTATTTCGGACTGGATCGTTCACTGATCTGTCCGGTCACAACGGAAGAGATGAAGGAGGCAACGCCACGTCCACGCAATAGCGGACTGTCCATCGAAAAAGCAAAACGCGAATTGGGCTATCGCCCGCATACGCTGGAAGAAGGACTGAAAGAAATGAAGATATAATTTAGGCACGGATTACACGGAAAGAAAATAAATTTATCCGTGTAAATCCGTGCCTAAAAGATCCTGATAAAGGAGTTTTGACATCTCCTTCTCTTTATATCCAAATATCGTATATCGTTTATCCGATATTCTTTACTTTCAACAGATATTCTGCAATCTGTACAGCATTCAGGGCTGCCCCTTTTTTGATCTGGTCGCTTACCGTCCAGAATGTCAAGCCGTTCGGGTTCGTGATATCCTTACGGATACGGCCCACATAAACTGGGTCTTTTCCAGCGATGAACAACGGCATCGGATAGTCTTTCTTCGCTGGTTCGTCCTGCAGAACGACACCTTCGGCTTCGGCGAACGCCTTACGAGCTTCTTCTACGCTGACCGGTCGTTCTGTCTCTACCCAAGTCGCTTCGCTGTGGGCACGCATAACCGGAACACGTACACAAGTTGCGCTCACCTCGATGTCAGAGTGCATGATCTTGCGTGTTTCATTATACATCTTCATCTCTTCCTTCGTGTAGCCGTTATCCGTAAATACGTCTACGTGAGGGATGACATTGTAAGCCAGTTGATAAGCGAACTTTTCCACAGTCGGTTCTTCGCCTTTCAGCAGTTGTTCATATTGTTTTACCAGTTCGGCCATTGCTGTTGCGCCTGCACCGCTGGCAGCCTGGTAGGTCGATACGTGTACACGCTTGATGTGCGACAGGCCTTCGATTGCCTTCAATGCAACGACCATCTGGATGGTGGTACAGTTCGGATTGGCAATGATACCGCGCGGACGATTCAGTGCATCTTCCGGATTCACTTCGGGAACTACCAAAGGTACATCGTTGTCCATGCGGAATGCGCTGGAATTGTCGATCATCACAGTACCATATTTCGTAATGGTTTCTGCGAATTCGATAGAAGTACCGCCACCGGCCGAAACAAAAGCAACATCGATTCCCTTGAAGTCGTCGTTATGCTTAAGCTCCTTGACGGTAATTTGTTTACCACGGAAAGTATAAACACGTCCGGCACTGCGAGATGAGCCAAAAAGCACAAGCTCATCCATTGGGAAGTTTCTCTCGTCGAGTACGCGCAGGAATTCCTGTCCTACCGCTCCACTCACTCCAACAATTGCTACTTTCATTTTGAGCACTAATTAATTTGTTTATAAAAAAAATAGTATAACTTTACAACGTTTACGGAAAGCTTTGCATTTCCTTCATTACAACGTTTTGGGGTGCAAAGATATGCAAATTATAAACAAAACTAGAATGCTATGAAACAATTTATTCTTTATCTCTTCATATTACTTCCTTTTTGTGTGAATTCACAGGTGAATGAGACGTTTGACGGCCCGATGTTGGGGGCCGACTGGATCGGCAAAGACAGAGGGCAGTTTGTAGTCAATGCTGATGGCAGGCTTCAGTTGAATATCAAACCGACAGAGTCAGGTACTGCTTCCATAGGCAAAGAAATCGCCTATTCGCCCGATATGCAATGGGAGTTCGATGTTTATATGCAAAACCAACCGAGCGACGAGAACAAATTATGCATCTATTTGTATCAGGAAAATCAAGAACGTTATTATTATGTACGTCTCGGGAATACCGGCAACAAGGAACTAGGACTGAAGCGTAACGGAAACGGGAATTTGATTCTGCCACAGACCGATTTTGAAGAGTCGCCATTGTTGTTACATGTGAAAGTGACGCTTGAAGACAATCTCCGGTGGAGTTTGTATTACAAGACAGACGATATGGAGGGATACCGCCTTGAAGGTTCAGCCATGTACACGATCGAAGAGCCGGTTGAGAGAGGCAACTTGGTGTTTACGTTTTATTACACGAAGACACGAAGTTCTCTTTTCAGCATAGATAATGTGTGTGTGCTTAATCGGGTGACGGAGACACCGATCGAGCCGGACAAGCCTGAAGAAGAACCGGGAGAATCAGAAAGTCCGCCAAAGTTGCTTGAGGTCGAGCCGCTATCGGCCTCCAACTTGCTGTTCGCTTTTGATAAGCCGGTTGATATTGATAAGGCTGTCTTCAGTATTTCGGATATTGGAGACGCTTACCTCAAAAGGTATGTAGATGCAGGGACGAAGCAATTCGTAAGCACTTTTTTCGATCAAGAGATGCAGTTGGACCATTCATACACGATCTCTTATGCCGGTCTTCGCTCTTTGTCGGGAAAGGCGATGCCGGATGAAGCTGTCGAAGTCGTGTTGAGAGGGGAAGAAGAACCTGGGACGGATAAGCCGGAACTGAAGCCTGATCCGGATGAACCGGAGAGCTATCCAGCAGGTTCGGTCGTTATCAATGAAGTCATGGCAAAGCCGGGAGATGGAAGAATGGTGGAATATATCGAATTACATAATACGACTGCTGCTACCGTCTCGTTGGACGGATGGGTGTACAAGAATGTGACGGGGAAGAAGACGAAAGCCCTGCCAGAGATGGATTTGCCTGCTGGCGGATATGCAGTTTTACTGGACCAGGAGGATGCGTTCTCCTTCCCTGTCCAAACGTTGCTGATTCCTATCGAGAAGTTTCCGGCTTTGAATGACAAAGGAGCTGTATTGCAATTGTGGGATGCTGCCGGGGGCAAGATAGAAGAAGTGGCGTATGAAGCGGCTACCTCCGGAGTGTCGTGGGAACGAGGCACTTCAGGCTGGCATCTTTCTACTGATCCACGTGGTGGAACTCCCGGTGCCGTTAATTCTTCTCCCGATAAGGAGGAAGATCCGCCGGTAGATCCAGACCGACCCGATGTCCCGGATAATCCGGATGATCCCGACATTCCGGGAGTCACAGAACCGATCCAACCCGGAGAAATCATCATTAACGAGTTGCTCCCCGACCCATATGTCGGAGGCAGCGAATATATCGAATTGTATAATCGTTCGGAGCATTCCTTGTCTTTGTCCGCCCTTTCTGTCGCCATCCGTAAATCGGACGGAACACTTAGCACTCGCTATCCTTTGACTTCTGTCCTGCATAATCTGAAGGCAAAGAGTTACCTCCTCTTGACCAAGAACTTGGAAGGTGTGACTTCTTTTTATGATATAGCCGATCCGTCTGCTCTTTGCGGATTGGCCAAGCTTCCTATTCTTGCCAATACATCTTCTACCTTGGTATTGTTTCGTACAGCGGATGAAATAATAATAGATGAAGTCGCCTATTCGTCTAAATGGCATGCTCATTCAGTCAAAAATAAAAAAGGAGTTGCCCTTGAGCGTATCGATCCGGATGCCGCTACACAAGACGCGGCAAACTGGACCTCCGCTTCCGAAACAGTTGGCTATGGCACACCTGGCTATCAGAACTCCCAATACAAAGACGCTTCATCGGGCGATGCCACGGGTATAGAACCTCCTGTGTGGATAGAAGAGTCCGGTAGTTACACGGTGTCCTACCTGCTCGACCGTCCGGGATATAGCTGTCGCGCTTTCGTTTTCAATACCTCCGGCCTGCGTGTAGCTGATATATCCAATCATGAGTTGTTAGGCATTTCCGGTAAGATCACATGGAGTGGCGTAGCCAACAACGGAAGTCCATTGCAAACAGGTGTCTATATCTTTTATGCTGAAATATACCACCCCGAAGGTACGGTGAAACGCTTTAAAAAGGCTTTCCTGATCCGGTGATAGAGGATTTATTCATAAACTGCCTTATACCAGCCGACTCTTTGTTTATACCATTCGAGCATTTTGGGTAGAGATTCTTGCGGAACGAAAATGGTCAGGCCGCAATAGCTTTTGATCGGCAACGCATTTCCTATGGCGGCGTAGTAGGATTTGGGCGTATGGGCCTTGTAGACGACTGCTTTATCCAGGCAACTGATGAAACGATCGTATTGTTCGGCTGTCGCCAACTGCTTGATATAATCATTGAAGTCATAAAGCATTCCTGGGCTACGGTATAAATATTCCAGTCTTTGCATGTTCTTTGGATCGAGACTGTAAATATCGCTTTCGGTCTTATCTGTCAAGATATCATGTGTTACGCTTTTCAGATTATCCAGTTCGCTTGTTTTCGTGAGCGATACGGTCGCATACGGATAGGTATTGTTCAGGTAATGGTTGTAGAATGTTTCACCAACCTTTTCCAGTTGCAGGTCAGTAGCGAACAGTTGCGGCATCATCTCTTCATAAGGCCATCCGTCCGCCATTGTTTCGGTGGGAGAAGCTAAGATATATTCAGCTTTGTTTCTAAGCTCATAAGTGCATTCGACGCTTGCCATGTAGCAGGCATCGAACAGGATAAAATCAAATAGATCATCTGGCAGTCCCTTTGCCAGGTCGTCGATCTCCATCCAGTTGTTGCCGTCCTGTCCGAACGCTTTCAGCTTATTCTGGTAGTCGGAAGGAAGCCAGGCTGTCCCATGGCTCCATAACACCAACCCGTAACTGTCTGCCGGATATTGTGAAACCACTTCGCCGATCACGCTCCGCATCACGTCCGGATCAGCCGAATTCTGCTTTTCATAGTCCTTCAGATGGATTTTCTTGACAACACCGTTTTCTTCTTTTATCCGGAGAAGTTCCGGGGGCGAACCGGCGGGAGCATAATAAACGATCAGGTTTCCTCCGTTGAGATTTTTGCTGGTCGCCCCTTCTATCATGCTTTCTATGTTTTTCGAGGCGAAGCTGTTGAGGCTGTTATTGGCCATCATATAGACTAATATGGTGCGGGTTGTCCGGGGTTCCGGAGTCTCGTTCTCGGAGCAGCTTGTGAATCCTAGGCAAAGAATGATAGACAGAGTGATAAGTTTAAATTTCATATACCCCCAATACTAAATAGTTTATTCTACAAAGATATGCAATAAATCTGTCCGAATGTGTATTCAGTATCGATTCTGTTTATAAATATATAGATTTTACATATTTAAATAGGTGTCGGTTCCGATATGCGGCACTCTGAGAAATCGGCCTGGGATGACCGGTAAATTAATCCGTTTCATACCATCAACTAAATCAAAACACCCCAAGAACTAATTCATAACATATAGTAAAGTATCTGTTGGTAGTCACTATCTATTGCCTATATGTAGTACTACCTATAGACGATATGTAGTGCTACCAATTTGCGATAAGTAGTACTACATATAAATAATATACTGTATGTCTTGATTTAGTTTACTATGACTTCCGAGTTAGTTTAGGGTATGTTTCGGATTAGTTGTTCCGCGAGGGTGGGAGATTCCGGATGAATTGCTTTTTTAATCAAAAGGTTGGAATGTATGAAATAGATTGATTTCTACACGTTTTCGTCTCTTTCGTTGCGGATGGCGCGTGGAGATTTGCCGAAGTTGGCCCGGCAGAAATGGGAAAAGTTAGACAAGGATTCGAAACCGTACTTATAGCAGATCTCGGATATGCTTGCATTCGTGGTTATCAGGTCGTTTTGTATATCCAGGCATTTCTTTTTGGTCATCCATTGGTAAGCTGGCTCTCCGAACGTATCTTTGAATAAACGCCGGAAGGTGATAGTGCTGTATCCTCCTAATTGAGCAAAAGACTCGACATCTTTCGCTTTCAGGTAATTTTGCATGACAAAGTAGCGGAATGTTTGGCTATACCTATATATAGGTGCATAAAAATTGGCGATCTCTTTCAATGTATAATAGCAGTTGAGCAGGAAATACAACTCCGTCTGCTTGGCTTTCAGGAATTCCACACACAGGAGTTCGTTGTTGAGGTACATTTTGAGCCCGTTGATAAAAAGGCGCAAAGGGAAACACATATCCATGACGACAGGGAGCATGGGAGACTCTTTCGCCAGTTCCAGTCCTTTGTTGAAACGGTCGGTACAAATGTTTTGCGGAGTCTCGAACAGGTAAAGGATGCATTCCGTGGATTCCAGGATGTGGAACTCTACACGTGAACCGATCGGCTGCATGATGAACTGCCCGTCGTGAAATACCGTATCCGGATGCTCGTCGCTGGTTACCCGAACGGAGCCGGATATCAGAAAATAGATCGTATTTTGTGAACACCGTTCTTTCGGGATCATCATTCCTTTCGGGAAAGAACGGTATTTGAATATCTGTTTCTGATAGTGGGAGCAAGAAGAACAGTCTGTATATTTCTGACAGATAAAATCTGACATCCGTGGCTGAATTTAAAGTTTTACCTTTTTGCTTTTACCTTGATTTTCATTATGGAAACGATCTACGGCTGTGACTACATAACGGTATTTGCGCTTTCCGTTGTCGTAGGGTAGCAGATAGTTCGTCTCGCGTGTGACCGCTACGATCTTAGAAGGATCATCCAGATTGACCGGTTCCTTGTTTTCGAAGCGGTAAATGACGAAATAGCTTGCCAATTCGGGATTGGTCTTGCTCTGTTCCGCCTGCCAGTGCAACATATAGCCCTGGGCAGTCCATTCGGCTTTCAGTTTCTTGACCTCTTGCGGAGCCCGGTTGTGCAGATGGGTGTAGGCCGGGATCAATGCCGGATAACGGTGGTAGTTCTGTTTCAGGCTGTCGGCCACCCCTTTGTTATTCCAGAGTATTTCGTTTGCAGGCCAAAAGCAATTGCCTTTTACTTTCGAGAGCGAACGTTCGTAAAGCATTTTGCGGGTGAGTTGGTCTGCTTTCATGGTACGTGCTACGTTTTGGCCGATATACAGATGCGTGCCTTCTCGCGTCGCGTTTTTGTTCCACCATTGGATCAGCGTGATATAGTCGGCAGCCGGATGTCCGATCTCCCAATATATCTGTGGAATGTTATAGTCTATCCAACCCTCTTTTACCCAGCGTGCCACATCGGCATACAGGTCGTCGTAGTTTTGCAATCCGTTGGTGTTGCTGCCTGAACCGTCGGGTGTGCTTTTTTTGTTGCGGTAGATGCCGAACGGGCTGATGCCGAATCTTACCCACGGTTTGGATAATAGGATGGTACGCTTGATCTCACGAATCAGCTTGTTTACATTTTCTCTTCGCCATTCTGCACGTTGTGATACTTTATATCCTTTGTTCAATCCGTATTTTTGAAAACTTTTGTCGTCCGGGAAAGGCATGCCCGCTACCGGATAGGGGTAGAAATAGTCATCCATATGGATCGCGTCTATATCGTAACGGCTCACGATATCCCGTACCACTCGGCAGATGAACTGCCGGCTTTCCGGTAGTCCCGGGTCAAACAGGATTTGCTTGTTGTAGGTCACGAACCATTCCGGATGCTTATTATATATATGTGAATCGGCAAAACGGGTATTCCCGGCTGTGCTTGCCCGATAAGGGTTCAGCCAGGCGTGGAATTCCATATTCCGTTTGTGGCATTCTTCGATCAGGAAGGCCGTCACATCGAAGTCTCCGGCCGGGGCGAGTCCCTGCCTGCCGGTATAGAAACGGCTCCAGGGTTCGATGTCGGATTTATAGAAGGCGTCGGCTTCCGGGCGTACCTGGAAGATGATAGCGTTGATCCCGCATTTTTGCAGATAGTTGAGCTTGCGGATAAAGTCTTTCCGCATTTGTGCGGGTGTCATATCCTTATATTCTCCCTGGAAAGCTGTCTGTATCCAAGCTCCGCGAAATTCTCGTTTCGCTTCTTTTCCAGTCGGTTGCTGCGGTATTTGTTGTGTCGTCTTACAGGATGTTACTGCTCCAAGCAACAAGATCAGTAACAGACGGAGGTGTTTTGCCATCATGAAGTCTGTGATTTGAGATTCTTTTGTTTGTTGTCTTATATACTTTGTACAAGCCGACACAAAGATAGCAAAAGTTTAAAAGTCTCTATCGTTTTTTATGTTATAAACAATGGTTTTGGAAATAATGCTGGATAAAAACTTGTTTGAAAAAGCATTTTTGAAAAGATATAAATCAATATAGAAACCAGAGGTGAAAGATAATCTTGCTACTTTTACCGTCGGAATCTTAAAAAGAACAGATCATGAGAAAACCTCTGTTTAAAACATTGCTTTGCCTTTCGTTGTTGGTCCCTTTTACGGGAAATGGGCAAGATAAAAATGCACTTGAGGCCGGTTTTATGAATCCGGCTGAAAAGGTACAAACTTCCGTTTATTGGTATTGGATCTCCGGGAATATCTCGGAAGAAGGAGTGAAGAAGGACCTGTATTCGATGAAAGAAGCTGGGATCAACCGGGCTTTTATCGGGAATATCGGCTTGGAAGGGATTCATACGCCCTATAAGACCGTTCCGTTTTATAGTGAAGAATGGTGGAAGATATTGCATGCAGCCCTTAAAACAGCGACGGAGTTAGGGATAGAGATCGGTATCTTTAATTCACCCGGATGGAGCCAGTCGGGCGGTCCGTGGGTGAAACCGGAGCAGGCGATGCGTTATCTGGCATCGGTAAAGGCGGAAGTCAGTGGAGGAAAACAGGTAGAAGTGGTTTTGGCGAAACCCGATAAAGACTTTCAGGATGTGAGGGTGATCGCTTTTCCCTCTGTCGGTAAGAAAGCGACCCGATTGTCGGCGGCAAATGCAAAAGTGACATCTGCTATGTCTTTGCAAAACCTGAACAGCCTGATTGACGGAGATAAGGAGACTGCCGTGCTTTTTACGGAAAAAAGCGAAAAGCCGGTGGCGATTGATTTCAGGACGGACCAACCGTTTACTTTACGCAGTTTGCAAATCTTCCCTGCCCGTCAGCCGATTCAAACCAATGCCCGTTTATTAGTAAAAGAGAACGGAGGCTATCGGATGCTGTCCGAATTTAAGATCGACCGTTTCAATGCGAATTTGAATGTCGGCTTCGATCCGTATGCTCCGGTTGTTATCTCTGTCCCGGAGACGACGGCAAGCGAGTTCCGGTTGGAACTGGCTAACACGGCATCTGGTATGGGATTGGGAGAGGTGGAATTCTTGTCCCTTCCTGCTGTGGAACGTTATCCCGAAAAGACATTAGCCAAGATGTTTCAGACTCCGCTTCCTTATTGGCATGAATACCAGTGGCCGGTACAACCGGAAGTGGGTGATCCCTCTCTGGTTATTGATCCGGGGAAAGTATTGGATATTTCAGCTTTCTTGCAAGGAGACCGCCTTATCTGGAAAGCTCCGGCGGGAGAATGGACGATCCTGCGTACCGGTATGCTCCCGACGGGCGTGACGAACAGCCCGGCTGATCCCGAAGCGACCGGACTGGAGATAGATAAGATGAGCCGCAAGCATGTAGAAGCGCATTTCGAGGCTTTCATGGGTGAAATCTACCGTCGTATTCCGGCTGAAGACCGTGCTTGTTGGAAAGTAGTCGTACAAGATAGTTACGAAACGGGTGGACAAAACTTTACCGACGATTTCTTGTCGGAATTCCAGGCGCGTTACGGCTATGACCCGTTACCGTTTCTTCCCGCTTATGAAGGATATGTGGTCGGGAGCGAGGATCGTTCCGACCGTTTCCTTTGGGATTTGCGCCGTCTGATCGCAGATAAGGTTGCATACGATTATGTCGGCGGCTTACGGGATGTCTGTCATAAATATGGTTTGACGACCTGGTTGGAAAACTACGGGCACTGGGGGTTCCCCGGTGAGTTCCTGCAATATGGCGGACAATCGGACGAGATAGGAGGAGAGTTCTGGAGTTTTGGCGATTTGGGGAATATCGAGAACCGTGCCGCCTCTTCCTGCGGACATATTTATGGAAAGCAGAAGATCTCGGCCGAATCGTTTACCAGTGGAGGGACACCTTTCAGTTGTTATCCTGCCATGATGAAACAGCGTGGCGACCGTTTCTTTACGGAAGGAATCAATAATACGTTGTTGCATGTCTATATCTCGCAGCCTTCGGAAGAACGGGAGCCGGGGATGAACGCCTGGTTCAGCAGCGAATTCAACCGGCTGAACACCTGGTATCCGCAGATGGATTTGTTTACATCCTATCTGAAACGAGTCAACTATATGTTGCAACAAGGCTTGAATATTGCCGATGTCGCTTATTTCATCGGCGAAGATGCTCCCAAGATGACCGGTATCGTAGACCCTGAACTGCCGAAAGGCTACCAGTTCGATTATATCAATGCCGAGGTGATCGAGCGCGACCTCTTTGTCAAGGATGGTTTACTGACGTTGCCTCACGGCACTCAATACCGGATACTGGTACTTCCGAAGCTTGAAACCATGCGTCCCGAACTGCTTGCCAAGATCAAGAAACTGATCGAAGACGGCGCAGTTGTCTTAGGTCCGGCTCCGAAACGTTCGCCGAGTGGCGAATCTTTTCCGACGGCTGACAGGCAGGTTAAGAAATTGGCCGACGAATTATGGTCAGGTCTGGACGGGCGAAGTGTGAAGGCTGTCAAAAGAGGAAAGGGCGAATTGCTGTTCGGTATGACAATGGAGGAGGCCTTGAAGCATATCGGTTGTGTGCCGGATTGCGGATTGCCGGCAGATGCTCCGGTTCTCTATGGACATCGTTCTGCCGGAGATGCAGATATCTATTTTATCTCCAACCAGAAAGACGAGATGATTGAGATCCGTCCGGAATTTCGTATCCGTTCAAGGCAACCGGAATTGTGGGATGCGACAACAGGCCGTATTCGTACGCTTCTGGCCTATGAGGTGACAGCTGCGGGGACAGTCGTTCCATTGAAGTTGTATCCTTATGAGAGTGCTTTCGTCGTGTTCCGTCGGCCGGCCACAAAAGCGGAGGGGACAGGGTTACAACTAAACTATCCGGTTCCGCAGACGCTTGTCCGCCTGGATGCTCCCTGGAAAGTATCCTTTGAGGAAAAGAGAAGAGGCCCTGCAAGCCAGACCTTTGCCCGCCTGGAAGATATCAGTAAGAACGAGAACCCCGATATCCGCTATTATTCCGGTACGATTTGGTACGAAACGGAATTTAAGTTGAAAAAGAAGCCTGAGGGCGAATTGTATCTGAATCTGAACGATGTCGGTGTGATGGCAAAAGTGAAGATCAACGGTCAGTATGCCGGTGGTGTCTGGACGGCTCCCTACCGGGTAAATGTCACGGATTTGGTTCGTAAAGGAAAGAATAAAGTCGAGATAGAGGTCGTTACCACTTGGATGAACCGTTTGATCGGCGACAGCGGTTTGCCGGAATCCGAACGGAAAACCTGGACACCCTGCAATAGCTGGAAACCAACCGATACGTTGCAGAAATCCGGCTTGGTCGGCCCCGTTTATATAGAATGTGTAAATTGATTGTTTCCGAATGTGAATGTCAGTCGTTTACTTGGCAAAACGGCAATCCTTTTTTACCTTTGCGTTGTTTATATTGGGTACGGATTACACAGATGTGTAATCCGTGTCTATATGTCAGGCTGATAAATCATCATTATGTCCGAAAACAATTCTATATTCATCAAAGGAGCTCGAATCAATAACCTGAAAAATATCGATGTCGAGATCCCCAGAGATAAACTGGTCGTTATAACCGGCCTTTCCGGTAGTGGAAAATCATCATTGGCATTTGATACGTTGTATGCGGAGGGGCAGCGCCGCTATGTGGAGAGCCTTTCGGCCTATGCACGCCAGTTCTTGGGGCGTATGAGTAAGCCGGAGTGCGACTATATCAAAGGCATTCCCCCTGCCATCGCCATCGAACAAAAGGTGAACACCCGTAACCCGCGTTCGACGGTGGGAACCTCTACGGAGATATACGAATACCTTCGGCTCCTGTATGCCCGTATCGGGAAAACCATCTCTCCCGTGTCGGGGAAGGAGGTGAAGAAACATCAGGTGAGCGATATCGTGAAAGAAGTTTTGGGTTATCCCGCCGGGACTCGTTTTGCCGTATACGCCCCTGTCGTCCTGCCGGATGGGCGCAGTATCAAGGAACAATTGGAAATCCTGCAAAAAGAAGGTTACACCCGTTTGTCTATCAATGAGACCGTTTACCGTATCGGTGAAGTATTGGCGGATGACGCATTGCTTTCCTACCCGGTGATCGAACTGTTGATAGACCGTCTGGTCGTATCGGATGACAAGACATTGAAAAGCCGTCTTGCTGATTCTGCCGAAACGGCATTTTTTGAAGGGCACGATACTTGTATCATCCGTATCTACACATCCGAAGGAACGGTTGTAAAAGAATATTCCAAGAAATTCGAGGCCGATGGTATGGTGTTCGAGGAACCGACCGATATGATGTTCAGTTTTAATAACCCGTTAGGCGCCTGCCCGACTTGCGAAGGTTTCGGGAAGGTGCTCGGTATCGATGAAAATCTGGTCGTGCCGGATAAAAGCTTGTCTGTTTTCCAGGGAGCGGTAGTCTGCTGGAAAGGCGATGTGATGGGAGAATGGCTGAAAGAGTTTATAGTGAAGAGCGAGAAATATAACTTCCCGATCCATCGTCCTTATTACGATCTGACGCAAAAGGAGAAAGACTTGCTTTGGCACGGTGCCCGCGGACTGCACGGCATCGATGACTTTTTTAAATTTGTGGAAGAGAACCTGTATAAGATACAGTACCGTGTGATGTTAGCGCGTTATCGTGGAAAGACCGTTTGCCCGACTTGCAAAGGGTCCCGTCTGCGTCCCGAAGCCCTTTATGTAAAGGTAGGGGGAAAGGATATTGCGGAACTGGTTACCCTTCCGATCACGGAAGCAAAAGCCTTTTTCGATCACCTTCAACTTGACGAGAACGAGGCATCCATTGCCAAACGTTTGCTGACGGAGATCACTAACCGCCTGCAATTCCTGTTGGATGTGGGGTTGGGTTATCTGACGCTTGACCGCCTGTCTTCCTCTCTTTCCGGAGGAGAAAGCCAGCGTATCAATTTGGCGACCTCTTTGGGGAGTAGCTTGGTCGGGTCTCTTTATATATTGGACGAGCCGAGTATCGGGCTCCATTCTCGTGACACCGATTTGCTGATCAAGGTGCTCCGGCAATTGCAGGCATTAGGTAATACGGTGGTCGTGGTGGAGCATGACGAAGAGATTATCCGTGCGGCCGATTACATTATCGACATCGGTCCGAAGGCCGGTCGCTTGGGTGGGGAAGTGGTCTATCAGGGTGATGTGGACGATTTGAAAACCAGTAGCAACAGCTATACCGTCCGGTATCTGACGGGAGAGGACCAGATAGAAGTGCCCCTTTATCGCCGTCCCTGGAATAATTATATCGAGGTGAAAGGTGCCCGTAAAAACAATTTGAAAGGGATCGATGTGAAGTTCCCCCTGAATGTGATGACAGTCGTAACAGGCGTCAGCGGTTCGGGTAAAAGTTCGCTCGTGCGTGATATTTTCTACGAAGGTGTCAAGCATTATTTGGACGAGGCTGCCCGCTTGATGGTTGACTGTTCCGGCTTGGAAGGCGATATGCACATGATCAAAAGTATTGAGTTTGTCGACCAGAACTCCATCGGAAAGAGTTCCCGTTCCAACCCGGTGACCTATATCGGAGCCTACGACGAGATCCGTAAACTTTACGGTGAGCAGCCTTTGGCTAAGCAGATGGGCTATTCGGCTGCCTATTTCTCCTTTAATAAGGAAGGCGGGCGATGTGAAGAATGTAAAGGAGAAGGCAGGATCACGGTCGAGATGCAGTTCATGGCCGATATCACCCTCGAATGCGAAACCTGCCACGGCAAGCGCTTCAAACAGGATGTGCTCGATGTCGAATATCACGGTGCGAGTATCTATGATATGCTGGAAATGACCGTGAACCAGGCGATTGAGTTCTTTGGACAATATCCGGGATCACAGGAAAAGAAGATTGTCAAAAAGTTGAAACCCCTCCAGGATGTTGGGTTGGGGTATATTAAACTCGGACAGACTTCATCCACTTTGTCCGGTGGTGAAAATCAGCGTGTGAAACTTGCTTACTATTTGGGTCAAGAGAAGCAGGAACCGACACTTTTCGTCTTTGACGAGCCGACGACTGGCCTGCATTTCCATGATATCAAGACGTTGCTAAAGGCTTTCAATGCCCTGATCGATAAAGGTCATACGGTTGTCATTATCGAACATAACATGGATGTGATCAAATGTGCCGACTATCTGGTAGATCTCGGCCCCGAAGGTGGGAATGCCGGAGGAAATCTGGTTTGCACCGGAACGCCGGAGGAGGTGGCCATGTGCGAGGCATCTTATACGGGAAAATATTTAAAGGATAAACTCTGATAAAATGGAGAGGCGCGTTAGTAAAACACGTCTGTCACGATAATTCGAGGAAGGTGTGCCAATTTGATATCACTGGACGCAGATGACGCAGAATACACAGATAGACGTAGGTTTATTTTGCTGATAATTAATAATATCTGCGTTGATCTGCGCTCGTCTTCGTTGTTTGTGTCCCATGAATACCGATATTTGACACACCTTTCTCAAACTATGTCTGAATTAGTGAGCAGGATTTTGTTTCGACTATTTTATTTTTTGCTCTTTTCCTGCTCTGCAACCTGATGAACGCGGTCGGCAACATATTCTACTTTGTCCAAGCCTGCGTCTTTCAGGTTCATCGCTTCTTCTTTTGCCTTTGAAGCGAGGTGGTGGAGGTTTGCGTGGAGGCAACGGAATTTTCCATCATCTTCCATTTTGCGGAGTACATAACCTGTGACAACTCCGACTACCATACCGATTAATAAATCTTTCATACCATTACGTTTTTAAATGATTACTACTTTAGTTTTGTTTATTCAAAACAAGAGGTAAATCCGTATTGTTTCGGTTTTTAAAGTATTTATAGGTATTGCGGGAAAATATACGGCAACCCGTTTCTTTCCGCTGAAAGAGGATTGCCGTATAAAAGTTAGGAATAAGGTCTTGGTGATTTCTTCACGTCTTCAAAATAAGTAATATAAGTGTGTGTTTCTCTTTTTTACAGACAAAGGTAGAAGGGGGATGTTACAAAATTGTTACAGTGGGTGTACAGTCTCGTTAAAATGTTTTACTAAAATAAAGGACTGCTATTGCTGGGTCATTGAAATACTGTATTTTTGTGGGTATAACAATCAAATAAATCAAGACAATATGGCTCAGTACAAACGTATCCTGTTGAAATTAAGCGGAGAATCGCTTATGGGAGGTAAACAATATGGTATAGACGAAGTTCGTCTGAACGAATATGCGACGCAGATCAAGGAAATTGCCGAAATGGGTGTCCAGATTGGAATTGTGATTGGTGGCGGCAACATCTTTCGCGGCCTGAGCGGGGCTTCCAAAGGCTTCGACCGTGTGAAAGGCGACCAGATGGGGATGCTGGCAACGGTCATCAACAGTTTGGCCTTGAGTTCTGCCCTCGTCGCTCAGGGCGTGAAAGCCAAAGTGCTGACTGCTATCCGTATGGAACCGATCGGCGAGTTTTATAACAAATGGCGTGCGATCGAATTGCTTGAACAGGGCCATGTTGTGATTATGTCGGGCGGTACTGGCAATCCGTTTTTTACGACTGACACAGGTTCTTCCCTGCGTGGTATCGAGATCGAAGCGGATGTGATGCTGAAAGGAACCCGTGTAGATGGTATCTATACTGCCGATCCGGAAAAGGATCCGACTGCTACCAAGTTCTCGGACATCACCTACGACGAAATCTATACGCGCGGCCTCAAGGTGATGGACCTGACAGCCACCACGATGTGTAAGGAAAACAATCTTCCGATCATCGTCTTCGACATGGACACCAACGGTAATCTGAAAAAGGTGATGAGCGGTGAAAACATCGGAACGCTGGTGCATAATTAATGCTGAAATGAATAACAAACGTATAGAGGTGCTTGCGAGTGCCCTGGTGGGTTGTATCTTCACCTTGAGTGCGCAAGACCTGACAATGAAAATAACGAAGAGATACCTCAATCTGCCGGTTTCGCATCAGGTAGACCGGGCTCTGATGACATTTGATGTGGGAGGGTGGCAAGAGCGGGTGTTTGAGATTCGTTTGGCCTCGGGAAAACCGGACTATTGGGTGTTTTGCGATATGTCTGCCTTGAAGAATAAAGAGATAAAAATATCTTATACAGGGAATAAAACAGGTATAAACAAGATTTATCAAGCGGATGAAATAACCGGGCAAGATAGCTTGTATAAAGAAACCAACCGTCCGCAAATCCACTATACTCAACGTAGAGGATGGAACAACGATCCTAATGGATTGCTGTATTATGACGGTGAATATCACTTGTTCTACCAACATAATCCGTATGAACGCGACTGGGGGAATATGCATTGGGGGCATGCAGTAAGCAATGATTTGATACATTGGGAAGAGCTACCGATCGCCCTGTATCCCGACGAACACGGTACGGTGTTTTCCGGTTCGGCAGTGATCGACTATGATAATACTTCCGGCTTCGGAAAGAATGGTATTCCGGCGATGGTGGCTATTTATACAGCTGACAACCCGGAAAAGCAGGTGCAATGTATAGCCTATAGCCTGGATAAAGGACGCACTTGGACAAAATATAAGGGCAATCCGGTGATCGATTCTAAGGCCAAATGGAACAGTAAGGATACTCGTGATCCGAAAGTCTTTTGGCATAAACCATCAGGTAAATGGGTCATGGTGCTGAATGAGCGCGATGGACATTCCATATACAACTCTGACAACTTGAAAGACTGGACATTCGAAAGCCATATTACCGGTTTTTGGGAGTGTCCTGAATTGTTCGAACTCCCTGTCGATGGGAATAAGGACAATACTAAATGGGTGATGTATGGTGCTTCCGGGACTTATATGTTGGGTGTGTTTGACGGAAAGAAATTTACACCTGAATCCGGCAAATATTACTATTCGACTGGTTCTATCTATGCTGCCCAGACGTTTACGAATATACCTGAGTCGGATGGCCGTCGTATTCAGATCGGTTGGGGGCGTATCTCTCATCCGGGAATGCCTTTTAATGGGATGATGTTATTCCCGACGGAGTTGTCTTTGAGAACGACGAAAGACGGCATTCGCCTGTTTAGTAAACCGATCGACGAACTTGACCGCTTGCAGACCTCAGTCGGAAAGTGGAGAGCGCTGACGGCAGATAAAGCTGATGAACTGCTTCGGCAGTATAAGGATGCAAGTACATTGCGTATCCGTACAACCTTCAAATTGTCTCATGCCACGAATGCCGGCCTGAACCTGTTCGGGCAGTCATTACTGGATTACGATATGAATTACAATCGGATCAATGGTGTGTTCTATTCGCCCGAGGACATGACAAGCATGGAAATCGCGGCCGATATTATCTTGGATAAAACTTCTATTGAAGTTTATATTGATGATGGGGCTTATTCTTATTCGATGGAGCGTCGGCCGGACTTGAAAAACAGGGAAGGATTTCATTTTTTTGGAAATAATATCGAAGTAAAAGAAATGGAAGTATACACGTTCCGATCCATCTGGGAGTAATTTAGAAAATATAAAATAAGTAAATTAATGAAAGATAGTAAACCTGTTGTTGTCGGTATAGGCGAACTCCTTTGGGATGTGTTGCCAACGGGGAAGCGTGCCGGAGGCGCTCCGATCAATTTTGTATACCATGCTACCCAATTGGGGGCCGAAGGGTATGCGATTAGCGCGGTCGGGAATGACGTGTTTGGGACGGAGATCGTCCAGGAATTGGATAAGAACGGTATCTGCCATTTGCTGGGGACAGTCGAATATCCTACCGGAAGCGTGATGGTGGAGTTGAAAGACGGTATCCCGACCTATACGATTATAGACGGTGTTGCCTGGGATCATATACCTTTGACTCAGGAAGCCATCGATCTGGTGAAAGAAGCGGATGCCATCTGCTTCGGTACGTTGGCGCAGCGTTCGTCCGAATCGCGTGCGACGATTCATGCGTTACTTTCCTATGCCCGTAAAGAGGCGCTTCGGTTTTTCGATATCAATATCCGCCAGTCTTACTACTCGAAGGAGTTGATTGCCAGTCTGCTGGAAGAGGCGAATGTATTTAAGATCAATGACGAGGAACTCGACCTGATACGTGAAATGTTCTCCCTTTCGGAGGATGAAGATACAGCTTGCCGCCAATTGGTTGAGCGTTACAGCCTGCGCTATATGATTTTGACTGCCGGCAGTCGCTACAGTTCTGTCTATACGGCTGCCGACAAGTCGACGATTCTTACTCCCAAAGTCGAGGTGGCTGATACGGTCGGGGCGGGAGATTCTTTCTCTGGAGCATTCGTTTATTCTATATTAGCCGGTAAATCCTTGCACGAAGCCCATCAAACAGCTGTCGGGACAGCAGCTTTTGTTTGTACGAAAGAGGGTGCATGGCCTGCTTATCCTATATAAAGACTGATTATGAAAGAGAAAAGCTTGTATATAAGGCTGATCCCAGTGATGTTAGTTTTCTTCACGATGGGATTTGTGGATTTGGTAGGAATTGCCTCCAACTATGTGAAGTTGGATTTAGGATTGACGGATTCCGAAGCGAATATCTTTCCTTCTTTAGTGTTCTTCTGGTTTCTGATCTTTTCCGTCCCGACGGGAATGTTGATGAATAAGATCGGGCGGAAAAAGACGGTCATGCTGAGCCTAGTCGTTACCTTCGTGTCGTTGCTGATCCCATGTTTCGGCGATGGCTATATGGTGATGTTGGTCTCTTTTTCTTTATTAGGGATCGGGAATGCTTTGATGCAGACCTCTCTGAACCCGCTTCTCTCTAATATTATTACTGAAGATAAGTTGGCGAGTAGTTTGACTTTCGGGCAGTTTGTCAAGGCGATCGCTTCTTTTCTGGCACCTTATATCGCCATGTGGGGGGCGACGGCGGCGATCCCTTCGCTGGGATTGGGCTGGCGTGTACTGTTCCCGGTCTATATGGCAATAGCGATTGTGGCAATTTTACTGTTGGGGGCGGCTTCTATTAAGGAAGAGGCGCCGGAAGGTAGACCGTTCACATTTGCCGAATGCATAGCCTTGTTGGGTAACCCGTTTATCTTGTTGATGTTTGTAGGTATCATGTGCCATGTCGGCATAGATGTTGGTACGAATACTACCGCCCCAAAGATCCTGATGGAAAGGTTGGGGGTGGATATACATGCGGCGGCATTTGCAACGAGCCTCTATTTCATTTTTCGTACGATCGGTTGCCTGACCGGTTCGTTGGTCTTAGCTCATTGGGCGGCGAAGAAGTTTTTTGTCGTCAGTGTCGTACTGATGGTTGCTTCGATGGCAGGTTTCCTTTTGTTTGACAGTAAGGTCCTGCTATATGTCAGCATTGCTTTGGTCGGATATGGCAATTCAAACGTCTTCTCTATCCTTTTCTCCCAGGCTTTGTTGTCGATGCCTCAACGGCAAAACGAAGTATCCGGCTTGATGATTATGGGACTTTTCGGTGGAACGGTTTTTCCGCTCTTGATGGGCTTTGCTTCTGATGCCCTTCATTCGCAGACAGGTGCCTTGTTGGTCTTGGTAGTTGGAGTGTTTTATCTGCTCTTCCTTTTTACGAAGTTGAGGTAGTCCCGGCAGTTCGGGAATAACATATTTCTATAAACAGTTTGCCAAAAAGAAAAACTTTACTATTTTTGTTTGCCTAATAACAAAGAAAACAAAAATATACAATCACTTATGGCAGATATAAAGCAGTATGTAAAGGCGGCAGAAGAGAAGATGACTTTCGCAATTGAATATTTGGACGAACAGTTGTCTCATATCCGTGCCGGAAAGGCGAATCCGAAAATTTTGGATTGTGTGAGAGTCATGTATTACGGTGCTCCTGTCCCTTTGACAAATGTAGCTACCGTAACTGTTCCGGATGCAAGAACGATCATGATCACTCCTTGGGAGAAGAAGATTATAAAGGATATTGAAAAAGGAATTATGGATTCCGAAGTCGGTATCACTCCTGAAAACAATGGTGAAGTGATTCGTTTGGGTATTCCTCCTCTGACGGAAGAACGTCGTCGTCTGTTGGCTAAACAGTCTAAGCAGGAAGCGGAAACTGCTAAAATCAGTATTCGTAACGCTCGCCGTGATGCGATCGAGCAATTGAAGAAGAGCATTAAGACTGACGGAACTCCTGAGGATGTCGAGAAAGATGCGGAAGCAGAAGTTCAGAAGGTCCATGACAAGTATATCAAGAAAGTAGATGAACTCTACGCTGCAAAAGAAAAAGAAATAATGACGGTATAACGAGTTGAAAGTTGAAAGTTGAGAGTTGAAAGTGACGGAATAGATCCTTCCTTTCCTCCTTTCCTCCTTTCTTTCAACTTTCAACTTTCAACTTTCAATTAACATGAGGGGATTGGTTATTAAGAATACGGGTAGCTGGTATACTGTACGCACCGATGATGGTCGCGATATAGAAAGTAAGATCAAAGGGAATTTCCGCCTGAAAGAAATCCGTACCACCAATCCTGTTGCGGTCGGAGACCGGGTCGATATCGATATCAATGCCGAAGGGACCGCCTTCATCACCAAGATCGAAGACCGGAAGAATTACATCATCCGCCGCGCTTCCAATCTTTCCAAGCAGTCGCATATTATCGCCGCGAATGTAGACCAGGCGATGTTGATCGTGACAGTCAACTATCCGATTACCACTACCGTTTTTATCGACCGTTTTCTTGCTACAGCCGAGGCCTATCGTGTGCCGGTGAAGTTAGTCTTCAACAAAATAGATCGCTATCATGGCGGTGACCGGGAATTGTTGGACGATTTGGTCAATCTGTATACGACGATCGGCTATCCTTGCTCTATGCTTTGTGCCCGTACCGAAGAGGGCTTGGATGTGTTGAAAGAAGATCTTAAAGGGAGAATCACTTTATTGTCGGGTCATTCAGGTGTGGGGAAATCAACTATTATCAATAAACTGGTCCCAGGTGTCAATCTCCGTACCGGCGATATCTCCGAATACCATAACAAGGGAATGCATACTACCACCTTTTCTGAGATGATTCCTTTGTTGGATGGTGGTTACCTGATTGACACTCCGGGTATCAAAGGTTTTGGTACGATCGAAATGGAAGGTGCGGAAATCGCACATTACTTCCCGGAAATATTCAAATTCTCTGCCGATTGCAGATTCAACAACTGCTCTCATCGCCACGAGCCGGGCTGTGCCGTGTTGCGTGCCGTAGAAGAACATTGCATCAGCGAATCGCGATATAAAAGCTACCTGAGCATTCTGGATGATAAGCAGGAGAGCAAGTATAGGGAAGAATATTAGACTGCCGGCAAGCTCATCCCTGTGATCTTGCGGTATAAATCCAATGCATATACATCTGTCATGCCGGAGATATAATCGAGGACGCATTGTACTTTACCGTAGACAGTTGGTGCATCCGTGTCATACTGTTCCGGGATGCGTTGTAACAGAAGTTTGCTGTAGGCATGATTTTGGTTCATGACAGCTTCTGTCAGCGTGTCGATCAAATGACTGAAGATATGGTAACCTGCTAGTTCAATGTCTAAAACTTCTTTGGCGCGGTATATCTTTTTGTAAGCGGTTTTTGAGCAGGTGTCGTATGCGGCTTTTGCCTGATCGCAAATGTTATCGATAAGCGGAGTGTTGTATGTTCCGCTGAGGATGTCCTCTTCGTTTTCGAGGAAGATGCGGGAACATTCGTCAACCAAGAGGCCGATGATACAGGAACGTAAGTAGGCGATCTGCTCGTTGGTATCGTCTACCATCTTCATGACACGGACAATATGGTCGAGGCGTTCCCCTTCGAAAAAATTGAGGAGCAACCGGATGGCTTCTTCCGTTGTTAGGATATGCAGTTTGTAGGCATCCTCGATATCCATGATCTGGTAGCAGATGTCGTCAGCTGCTTCCACCAAATAAACAAGCGGATAGCGGACGAACCTATTTGCGTCTTCCGGGTTCCGGCTAATGCCTAATTCGTTGGCAATGCGCAGGTAAGCCTCTTCTTCCGACTGGAAGAAACCGAATTTTCCTTTCTTCCCTGCGTAAACGGAAGAATACGGATATTTGATGATAGATGCAAGCGTACTGTATGTCAAGGCAAAGCCCCCTTTGCGGCGCCCGATGAACTGGTGGGTGAGCAGACGCATGGCGTTCGCATTCCCTTCGAAATGAAGAAAGTCTTCATAGCGCCCTCCTTCGTTGAGAATCTTTTCCTGTAACTTTTTTCCGTTACCTTCAGCAAAGTAAGCGGAGATCGCCCGTTCTCCTGAATGTCCGAATGGCGGGTTGCCCATGTCGTGGGCAAGACAGGCGGCTGAGACGATGGAACCTATTTCCGGGAAATTGACGCTTCCGTCGGGATATTTCAGCATCAGGCTTTTGGCGACATTGTTGCCTAATGAGCGTCCTACACAGGAGACCTCTAAGCTATGTGTCAAACGGTTGTGCACGAATATACTGCCCGGTAGGGGGAATACCTGAGTCTTGTTCTGTAAACGGCGGAAAGGGGAGGAAAAGATCAGGCGGTCGTAGTCTCGCTGAAAATCGGTGCGTTCATGTTTGCGTTCGTGATATTCTTCCATTCCGAAACGTTTGCCGGAGAGTAATTGATTCCAGTTCATCTTGTCTTGTTTGCTTAATAGATTAATTCTCCTTTTCCTTGGCGGATGATTTCAAAGTCGTCTGTTGTGCAGTTAATGACGGTCGAGGCTTCCGTACCTCCGTAACCGCCGTCGATGACGATGTCCACTAGGTTTTCATACTTCTCCTCGATCAGTTCGGGGTCGGTACTGTATTCGATGATCTCGTCTTTGTCATGCAAAGACATGGTCAAAATCGGATTTCCGAGTTCCCGTACAAGTGTACGGATGATATTATTGTCCGGCACGCGGATCCCTACCTCTTTTCTGTTCTTGTAGATTTTTGGTAGCTCACTGCTGGTCGGCAAGATGAAGGTAAAGGCGCCCGGTAGGTTTTTCTTCATCAACTTGAAAGCAGCGTTGCTCACTTTGGCGTATTCGCTCAGATTGGAAAGATCATAACAGATAATGGACAGGTTACTTTTCTGCGGGTTGACGCCTTTCAGCTGGCAGATCTTTTCGACTGCACGCACATTCAACGCGTCACAACCGATGGCATAAACGGTGTCGGTCGGGTAAATCACGAGGCCACCGTCGCGCATGATATTGACCACCTTGTCTATCTCCCTGAGATTGGGGTTTTCGGGGTATATTTTTACGAGCATAGCGTTATGAGTTGAAAATTGAAAGTTGAAAGCTGAAAGTTTGAGAAAACACGAAGTAAACTTTCCACTTTCACCTTTCCGCTTTCACCTGATTTACGTCTTAACCGTAAATGATGTGTCCGTTTTCGTCGGTATATTCTTCCAGACCTTTGCTGTACTGGTTCATGGCACGAAGGCTCATACCCATGCTTGAGAAGCCACCGTCGTGGTAGAGGTTCTGCATTGTGACTTTGCGGGTGAGGTCGGAGAACATCATAACGCAATAGTCTGCACATTCGTCGGCTGTGGCATTGCCCAGCGGGCTCATTTTTTCGGCGAAATCCATCAAATGATCCATGCCTTTCACGCCACTACCGGCTGTAGTCAATGTCGGTGACTGGGAAATGGTATTGATACGCACGTTCTTTTCACGGCCATAGATGTAGCCGAAACTGCGGGCAATGGATTCCAGTAGGCTCTTGGCATCTGCCATGTCGTTATATCCGAAGAATGTACGTTGTGCTGCCACATATGAGAGGGCGATCACTGAACCGTATTCGGCAATGGCATCCTGCTTTTTGGCAACCTGCAACATCTTGTGAAAAGAGATTGCGGAGATATCCAGTGTCTTTTCCAACATGCTGTAGTCCAAATCATCGTAAGTACGCTTCTTGCGCACGTTCGGGCTCATGCCGATGGAATGTAAAACGAAATCTATCTTACCCCCTAATATTTCTACTGATTTAGAGAAAACTGTTTCCAAATCTTCCACGCTCGTAGCATCCGCCGGAATAACTTCGGCGTGCAACTTCTCAGCCAGAGCATCCACCTGTCCCATACGAACGGCGATAGGTGTATTGCTCAGTGTGATCGTTGCTCCTTCTTCTACGGCTTTTTCAGCCACCTTCCAGGCGATGGACATGTCATTCAGCGCACCGAATATAATGCCTCGCTTGCCTTTCAATAAATTATGACTCATACCTTTTATTTTAATATGTTACGGCACAAAGATAGTAAAAATGTGCAAGATACGCAATCGCTTACATGAAACCCCTTCAAGTCTGGGATAGGATAGGGCCCCCGGATATTTATTCCCTGTAGTATACTCTTTTTACCCTTGGCGAGATAGAGGTAAGTATCTCGTATGGGATGGTCTTTAGTTTGTCCGAAAGTTCGCTGACAGGGAGTTCTTCGCCGAAAATGATGACGGAGTCACCTTCGTGTGCGTCGGTATCAGTGACATCGATCATGCAGGCATCCATACAGATATTGCCAATGATCGGGCAACGGTGGCCATTAATCACGACCTCGCCACCACCATTGCTGAAATGACGGTCCAAGCCGTCGGCATAACCGATCGGGATAATCGCGATGCGGGAATCGCGCTTTACATAGCTCATCCGGCTGTAGCCGATGGAATCGCCTGCCGGAACGTTTTGTATCTGCAAGATAGTCGTCTTCAGCGTGCTGATGTTACGCAGCCCTTTCTGACCGGAGGCACTGACTCCATACAGGCCGATGCCGAGACGTACCATATCCATCTGATAATCGGTGAACCGTTCTATTCCGGCCGAGTTCAGGATATGCTTGATCACCTTGTATTCCAACCCGGCTTCCAGTTCTGCTGCCACGCGGGTGAACGTATCCAGTTGCTTTTTTGTGAAATCGTCGAAGATATAGGAGTCGCTGCCTACGAGATGCGAGAATACGGAGCGAGCTACTACGCCGCTCTGTTCTTTCAGGCGACGGCAAACCTCTGGTACATCTTCCGGCTGGAAGCCTAAACGGTGCATTCCCGTGTCGATCTTGATATGGATCGGATAAGAGGTGATGCCCCTGCGTTCCGTCTCTTTTATCATTGCGTCGAGCAGACGGAAACTGTACACTTCCGGCTCCAGCTGGTTTTCAAACAAGACATTGAAGCTGCTGAATTCCGGATTCATGACGATAAGCGGGATCGAGATGCCCTCCTTGCGCAGTTCTTCTCCTTCGTCGGCAACGGCAACAGCCAGGTAGTCGCAACGATGTTCTTGCAGTGTCTTTGCCAGTTCATAGGAACCGGCTCCGTATCCGAAAGCCTTGACCATGCAGACCATTTTAGTTTCTGGCTTCAGCTTTGAGCGGTAATAGTTGAAGTTATGGACAACGGCATCTAGGTTCACTTCCAAGATCGTCTCATGCACTTTCTTTTCCAGCAGCTCGGATATACGTTCGAAATGAAATTGGCGGGAGCCTTTTATCAGGATCAATTCGTCTTTGAACTTTTTGAAAGACGGAGACTTGATGAATTCATCCGTTGTCAGGTAAAATTCTTTTTCGATATCGAAAGCACCTCCGTACTCTTTCAAGTCACGGCCGATACCGATAATGCGATCGATCTTCTTTCTGCGCACCAAGTCCGCAACTTTCTTATAAAGAGACTTCGGCAACGTTCCCGATTGCAGGATGTCTGAAAGGATTAGTGTGCATTTTAAATTCTTCTCTACGCGGCGGCTCTGTTGGAAGTCGAGGGCGATATCCAAAGAATTGATATCCGAATTGTAGGTGTCGTTTATCAATAGGCAGTTGTTGATACCCTGCTTTATGTCCAAGCGCATGGCAACCGGTTCGAGGCGTTTGAATTTTTCGATATCGTTTACGCTTGTCGGTTTCAGATACAACATCACGGCCATACAGTGGATGACGTTTTCGATAGAAGCATCGTCCGTAAAAGGAATCGTGTATGTCCGGTCGAAACCTAAAAGCGTGCAGCGGATAATGGTTTCGGAATCCAGTTTCTTGATCGATTCGATATACAAAGGGGCTTCCGAGTCTGTCCGACTCCAAGTGATTGCTTTGTGGGACAGGCAGGCCGACTCGATGCAGTTGGCGATAAAAGCATCGTCGCCGTCATAGATGATTGCTTCGCAGTCGTTGAACAACGTCAGCTTTTCTAGACATTTCTGCGTGGAAGAGATAAAGTTCTCCTGATGCGCTTCCCCTATGTTTGTGATTACGCCGATGGTTGGTGCGATGATAGGTTGAAGGCGTTCCATTTCGTCCGGCTGGGAAATGCCTGCTTCGAAGATGCCTAATGTATTCTTGTCGCTCATCTGCCATACCGACAGCGGAACCCCCAATTGCGAGTTGTAGCTCCGGGGGGAGCGGACGATGTTGAACTCGTTGTGCAATAATTGATAGAGAAACTCTTTTACAATCGTTTTCCCGTTGCTTCCCGTAATGCCGATTACCGGAATATTGAAACGTTTCCGGTGATGGGCCGCTAACTTCTGGAGTGCTTTCAGTGTATCCTTGACGACAAGGAAGTTTGCTTCAGGCATCGATTCGAACTCCGGTAAAAAAGTGCTGACTACGAAGTTGCGTACACGTAATTTATATAATCCTTGTATATAATTATGTCCGTCGTTGGTCTTTGTCTGGAGGGCAAAGAATAGACTTTGTTCGGGGAATGAAAGACGGCGGCTGTCGGTAAGCAATATACTGACAGGAGCATCATGTAATTTTTTGGCGTCAGCTCCGATTATTCCAGCGATTTCTTTAATTGAATATTCCATTCTTTTCTCTATAATTAAGTTTAGAACTTCTTTTTAATCATTTCGACTTCATTTGTCATATCAAAGTAAGGGAATTTCTCGTTAAGTCGTTCCATCTTTAACAAAGTTTGCGAGATGAATCGTTTATAGGCTTCGCTTTCCGGTTGAAACGGCTTGTGGTTAATGGCCTTTTGGATATCCTTCCATTCTTTAAGAATTGACAGCGAATCAGGTGAAAGCATGCTGCCTGTGAACCGTTCCCAGATATATTCGATCGCCGTGGTGGATGGATGCAGCATATCGTCGGCATAGAAACGGTACTCCCTCAATTCGTCCATCATGATTTCGTAAGCTGGGAAATAGGCGGTGTGTTCCGGGAATTCCTTTTGCAGAGCGTCGATGGCTAGCAGGAGGGTGGCTTTGCTGAGCTGGTTGCCGTGTGCTCCGTCTTTCCAATGGCGGATCGGACTGACGGTGAAAAGTATCTTCAGCTCTGGATTCTGTTTCCAAAGCGATAGAAGCAGACTTTTCCATTCCGCTACGATTTCTCCTACGGTAAGTAACTGTCGGTCGAACATCTTTTCTGGCAGCCTATGGCAATTGGATACGACCTTTCCCGAACTTTTCAGCTTGTAGACCCATGCCGTGCCGAAAGTAAGGATCATCCGTTGGGCTTTCAGTATCGTGTCAGCGGAACTGAACAGTCGCCTATTGATGTTGGCTAAGCATTCCGTTTCCGAAGGTGAGGAAAAACGGCTGTGATGGCTGAAGCTATGATAAATCCCTTCATGCTGAAAAAGATCATCTCCTGTGAACTGTTCCGGCTGAAGTAACATGCGAATCGCTTCGGCTATGGACGAAGGATTATAAAGCGTACCGAATGGGTTCAAATCGGTCTTGAACTTGTTTCCCTCCAATTTTTTTCCTATATTCTCGGCAAAGCAGGAACCAAGCAGAACCGTTTGCACCGTATAGGAAAATGTAAATGGGGTTTTGGGGATTGTGATGTGGGTGTAAAATTCCATATTGTATTTAATTGCCATATATTTATTCGTTTTTCAATCACTTCCTTTACAAGTTTATGCAACTTTTTTCAAATAGGTAAATTTTATCTCCTTTTCGAGTTGGATATTTATCTGTGAGCATAAGCTGTCATTGTTTCGGACTTCGACACTTTTGGTTTAAACACATATAATCGCAAATTTGGCTTTTTACAGGTGGAAAGAAATAAAAAATGACAATTGACAACTAAAAGGCAGGCCTTTGATTGTCAATTGTCATTTTTTTTTGATCATTATCAGATGCCTGATTAATTGGCGATTATCAGTTAATTAAACTCTTTGCCATATTTCATCTGTGCATCGGCAACGAATTGTTTGATGCGTTGTTCGTCCTCTTTCTTGCAGATCAGGAGAACATTGCCGGATTCGGCCACGATGCAATCATTGATGCCCTGTATGACGGTGAGGCGTTTCGGATTGTCGAGGGCAACGATATTGCCGTTGCTTTCGTACATTATCGCTTCACTTTTTAGGAGCGCATTGTTTTGTTCGTCTTTCTTCGCCAGGTCAAACAGCGATCCCCATGTCCCGAGGTCGGCCCAGCCGAAGTCAACACAAAGCATATATACGTTGTCCGCTTTTTCCATGATCCCGTAGTCGATGGAGATATTCAGGCAGTAAGGGAAGTTCTCGGCGATGAAATCTCGTTCTTCCGCTGTGTTGAATTTTTCTTTGCCCAAATCGAAACGGAGGGAAATATCGGGGAGAAATTTGGAGAATGCTTCTAAAATGGTGTTGACGTTCCAGACGAAAAGACCGGAATTCCAGAAAAACTCGCCGCTCTCCATGAATACTTTTGCCAGTTCCAAATCCGGCTTTTCAGTAAAAGTTTTCACTTTCGTGAATTCGCCCAGCATGATATCGCTGCTTTGGATATATCCGTAGCCTGTTTCAGGACGGCTCGGTTTAATGCCTAACGTAACTAGTGCATTGTTGTCTTTTACGAAGTCGAGGCTTTTCTGCACATCTTTCAGGAAAATGTCCTCTTTCAGAATCAGATGATCGGAAGGTGCGACAACAATATTTGCATTCGGGTTGCAAGCTTTGATATGATATGCCGCATAAGCGATGCAAGGAGCTGTATTACGACGTGCCGGTTCCAATAATATCTGCGATTTTCCCAACTCTGGCAGTTGCTCTTTTACAAGTGAAGCGTATTGCTCATTTGTTACAATATAGATATTTTCGATCGGAATAATCTTGGAGAAACGATCGAATGTCATCTGTAGTAGCGACCGGCCTGTACCGAAAAAGTCAAGAAACTGTTTAGGGTAACTTTCTCTGCTGAAAGGCCAGAAACGGCTTCCGATCCCACCGCCCATGATAACGCAATAATTATCTTTCATGATGATCCAGGTTGTTTTTAATTATACTCTTACAAAGTTAACGAAATATTCGGGATTTCATTAACCCATAAATCCTAAGAAGATATAAAATGAAAAAAAAGAGGAAAATGTTTGCAGGTTAAAAAATAATGTCTACCTTTGCAACGCAAATGAGAAACAAACTTACTCAAAGCAAATGCCCAGATGGCGGAATTGGTAGACGCGTTGGTCTCAAACACCAATGGATTCACTTCCATCCCGGTTCGATCCCGGGTCTGGGTACTTCAAACCCTTGGTAATCAACTGATTATCAAGGGTTTTTCTTTTTGTCGGGCGTACTAAAAGTGTACTTCCTGACGAAAAGAAAAAGAAAGAGTACTTTCGCCGTTTTAGCAGCCTTATATTTATGCTTTATTAACAAAGATGCTGCATATTTCTTCCTTTCTCCTGCTTTTGTTTGCTTTGAAAACGGTATCCATCACTTATCTTTGTAACCCAAACCGATTTTAATGCACAACGTATATGGAAGATTTCAGAGAAACCAACTTCAAAAAGATACAGCAGTTACTTGATAAATGTGTTGCCCATGAATACGGGATGAAAACTAATGCGCTTGCCTTAAAGCGTGAATACCTGACGGAAGCGCAAATGAATGACTACATCCGGCAAGAAATTTTCAACGTGACCGAGAACCTTGTATCCCTATGCCAAAAGAACCGTGCCCTGCACAATATACGTTTTGACATACTGATGCCGGACTTCCTTTGGGAAAGCGGTTTCTTCGAGAATCTCTCTTTTGACGAGCGGAAAAAATATATTTCGTTCCAATGTTCTTCTTTTGATATGGACAAATACCTGCAATCTTCCACTTGCTATGATGAGCAGCTTCCGTTCTTTTCTTCCATTGTGCGCCTTGTCATGCAGACCCAATATCTGGAATACCTCCAACAATCGGAGGACGCCAGTCATGCCTCTGTTCCTTTGGATGAGAAATCAGAAGAACAGCCAAAAGAAGAAGAGAAGGCACAGCCTGAACCGACCAAGATAGTCGGGAAATCCAATCCATTCAAATCAGTCCTTACAACGCAACAAATCAAACTGTTGGTCGAATGTATCAACGAAGCGCACATATTCACCACGACAATCACCCCGAAAATCCTTTCGGACTTCTTCGCCTGCAAACTGAACGGGGTATTGAAGTCCAACAACAACCGCTTGCTGGCTTATCTGATGATGCAGCTTAGCTGCTACAACTATATCGCTTATGAGTGGCAGTCCGTCATAGCCAACAACAAGCTGGTACTTGCCAAGATAAAAGACAAATACCTCACACGCAGCGACTTGTCGAGCGCGACAGACAACGTGAAGTGCATCTACCCGAAAGGATACGAAATCATAGACAAATACATCAAGCAACTGCAAAAAGGTTGAGCATAGTCTGAGCGGTCAAACAAAGCTCAATTAGACTTCATTTCCAAGCCTTTAACTTTGCCCCCGTTAACAAAACGATGCGGCATGTCGGCATAGGTCAAAACAGAAATATTTCACGTGAGTTACCCGTAACTTATGTGTTGATGTTTTGGAGGATGCCGATTTTTGCTCCATCAAAAATAAAACGAGGGTGCGCACCTTCATATTGTTTCACCAAAAAGTTTCAAGCAATATGGAAAAAACTTTGGAAATGCGAGTGGAAGAACTCGAAAGAATGTTGTTCCTAACCAAGAACGTGCTTAGCTTTGATGAAGCGAGCACATTCCTCAACCTGTCCAAAAGTTACCTTTACAAGCTGACTTCGGGCAATCTGATTCCCCATTACAAGCCGCAGGGGAAGATGCTTTATTTTGAGAAGTCCGAACTGGAAGCATGGCTCCGCCAGAATCCGGTGAAGACCAAGACGCAGATAGAGCAGGAAGCGCAGAAGTATGTCCTCAACCGTCCCTTAAAGAAGTAAAGCCCATGGAAAACAAAAAAAGCACAGAGGCTAAAGGGGATGCCATCATGAAGAAAGAGGATTTTGCAGCCCTTTGGAAAAGCATCCGGCTGAAAGTGACGGACACTTACGACGTGCCGCCTGAAATCCTTTGGGTGAACGGCTCCACCATCGGGACGCTGGGCAACTTCAGCGCCTCCACAGGCAAGGCGAAAAGCAAGAAGACGTTCAACATCTCCGCCATCGTTGCAGCGGCACTGACCAATGACGAGGTGCTGCACTATTCGGCGTGCCTGCCTCCGGACAAACGGAAAATCCTTTATGTGGACACCGAACAGAGCAGATACCATTGCCACAAGGTGATGGAACGCATCCTGCGGCTTGCCGGGCTGCCGACCGACCAAGACAGGGACGACTTTGTTTTCATCGTACTTCGGGAACAGACCCCTGACATGCGGAAGCGGATTATCGAGTATATGCTGGAGAACATGCCCGATGTGGGGCTGCTCATCATTGACGGCATCCGCGACCTGATGTATGACATCAACAGCCCCAGCGAATCGACCGACCTGATAAACCTGCTCATGCGCTGGTCAAGCGGATACAACCTGCACATTCATACCGTGCTGCATCTGAACAAGGGGGATGACAATACGAGGGGACATATCGGCACGGAACTGAACAACAAGGCGGAAACCGTCCTGCAAATCACCAAGAGCACGCAGGACGGGAACATCAGCGAGGTAAAGGCGGCACATATACGCGACCGGGACTTCGAGCCTTTCGCCTTCCGCATCAACGACAGCGTATTGCCCGAAGTCGTGGACGGCTATGTATTCCAGCAGCCCAAGCAGGAAAAAAGTTTCCCGCTTACGGAACTGACTGAACAGCAGCACCGCACGGCGTTGGAAAACGGTTTCGGCAAGCGCACCGTGCAGGGCTATTCCAACGTCATACAGGCGTTGAAGCAGGGCTATGCAAGCATCGGCTACGAGCGGGGACGCAATGTCCTCGTGGCATTGAACACGTTCCTCGTGAACAAGCGTATGATTGTAAAGGAAGGAAAGGGATACCGTTACAATCCCGATTTTCACTACTAAAACAGGTTTGGTTTAGTTCGGACATATATATAAGGGGAACAGACTTCCCGTTTCCCGTCACTCCCGGCAATCAAGTCCGGTACAGTACGGGCGTATATATGAAGGTCTAAACCGGACTGGTACACTTCCCAATTATTCATCATCCACTAAAAAGTTTGCATTATGAACATTGAAGAAGCAAAGAAAATACCCATCACCGATTACCTGCACAGTCTGGGATATTCACCCGTCAAGCAGCAGGGAGCGAATCTATGGTACAAATCGCCACTGAGGGAGGAACATGAAGCATCCTTTAAAGTAAACACAGAACGGGAACAATGGTATGACTTCGGGGCTGGCAAAGGCGGCAACATCATCGCACTGGCACAGGAACTTTACTGTTCTGACCATCTGCCGTACCTCTTAAACCGGATAGCAGAACAGGCACAGCATGTCCGCCCGGTCAGTTTTTCTTTTCGGCAGCAAAGGTCGGCACCGAGTTTTCAACATTTGGAAGTCCGTGACCTCACCCATCCGGCATTGCTCCGTTACTTGCAGGGGCGTGGCATTGACCTTACACTGGCAAAAAGAGAATGCAGGGAACTGCGTTTCACTCATGACGGCAAGCCCTACTTCGCCATCGGTTTCCCGAATGTGGCTGGCGGCTACGAGGTGCGCAACTCCTTTTTCAAAGGCTGCATCGCCCCGAAAGACATCACCCATATCCGGCAACAGGGCGAACCGAGGGAGAAGTGCCTGGTGTTCGAAGGCTTCATGGATTATCTTTCATTCCTCACGCTAAGGACAAAGAACTGCCCTGTCATGCCCAACCTTGACAGGCAGGATTACGTCATACTCAACTCCACCGCCAATGTACAGAAAGCCATTGACGCATTGGGGCAGTATGAACGCATCCACTGCCTGCTCGACAATGACGGGGCAGGCTTCCGGGCAACGCAAGCCATCACAGCGGAATACTCCTATCGGGTACGGGATTTCTCGCACAATTACCGGGAATATTCCGACCTGAACGATTACCTGTGCGGCAGGAAGCAGGAACAGAAAAACGGACAGAAACTGCTGCTAAGGCAGAAGAAAGGCAGGGGAATCTAACCCGGCGGAGATAGACACTGTGAGCAACGGGCAGACGTTTCTTAGGGGAAGCAAGGTTATGTTTCGGTAGACCGAAACCACCTTGCTTTGCTCCCCGCAAAGGAAACCGCTCCCGTCGGTCGCAATTTTCAAGACAACTTCCAAAGACAAAAATGTATGACAGATACAAGGAACAAATCAGGCGGTCGTCCGGCAAAGAACCGGATAGACAAGCAAAGACGTGTGGTCAGCACGAAGCTGACCGAGTTGCAGTATTACGCCGTTAGGAAGCGGGCGTCAGAAGCCGGGCTGCGTGTCAGCGAGTATGTGCGGCAGGCTGTCGTGTCGGCAGAGATAACGCCCCGGCTGAACAGGCAGGATACGGACATCCTCCGCAAACTGGCAGGCGAAGCGAACAACATCAACCAGCTGGCGCACCGGGCAAATGCCGGAGGCTTTGCGAAAGTGGCTGTGGAACTGGTGAAGCTTAAGAACAGGATAGTGGAAATCATAAGTCATTTGTCGGATGATTGGAAAAATAAGGAAAGGAAGCGGGTTTAAGGGCTGTGTGGGCTACGTGCTGGGCAAGGAACAGGCGGTGCTACTCCATGCGGACGGGGTGCTAGCGGAAAGCAGGCAGGACATCGTCCGCAGCTTTCTCGCGCAAGCCTCCATGAACCCGCGTTTGGGCAAACCCGTCGGGCACATTGCGTTGAGCTATTCGGCAGCAGACGCACCCCGGCTGACGGACGAGAAAATGGTGAAACTGGCGCAGGAATACATGCGTGAGATGAAAATCACCGACACGCAGTATATCATCGTACGCCATCAGGACAGGGAGCATCCGCACGTGCATATCGTGTTCAACCGCGTAGGCAACGACGGCAAGACCATTTCTGACCGGAACGACATGTACCGTAACGAACAGGTCTGCAAGAAGCTGAAAGCCAAGCACGGGCTTTACTTCGCCAAGGGGAAAGAGCATGTGAAGCAACACAGGTTGAAAGAGCCGGACAAGTCGAAATACGAGATTTACACGGCTGTCAGGGATGAAATCGGCAAATCCCGGAACTGGCGGCAGTTGCAGGAGCGGCTGGCGGAAAAGGGAATCACCATCCGGTTCAAATGCAAAGGGCGTACAGACGAGGTGCAGGGCATCTCCTTCACCAAAGGTGCTTATACGTTCAAGGGGTCGGAGATAGACCGCAGTTTCAGCTTCACCAAGCTGGATAAGCATTTCGGAAACGCAGGAATGGATGCCGCAGAAAATAGCCGACGGCAGATAGTTCCCACACCCATTTTAGAGCCTGAGCAAACACCGCAAAGGAACGACAGTCCTTCAATGGGCGGCTTGTTCAGCCTGTTTGATGTTTCGCCGTCTGCTCCATCGGACGAAGAAATCGACTGGAATCTGAGAAAAAAGAAGAAGAAAAAGAAAAGACAACTCAAACTGTAAACGGATATGGAAGAAAATTTGATTTTGGAAGGGCTTCTTTCCATGGTCACGGAACTGAAAGAGAAGCAAGAAGTGCAGGTAACCCCAGCCGGACGCGAGGAAACCCTTTCCCGGCTGGAGGCTATAGAACGGGCGTTGTCGGAGTTGCGCAGAACCCCGGCTATCCCCGAAAAAGAGTTACAGACAATATCGGACAAGCTTTCCGAGATACGGAAGTCAGGGCAGGAGCAACGCCAGTCTTTTGGGGAGGTCAAAAGGTATGTGGTCGCCACTTTCGGCTGCCTCAAAGATATGCTGGAAATGCTGCAACGCTGTCACGAAGAGCGTACATCCGGAGGGGAAGAAGCCAAACCCGTACCGCTTTATCAGCGGATTTGCAACAAGGCTGCTTCATTAGTACGTCCGAGACTATTCCTCTTTTCGGCGGGACTGATTGTTTGTGCCACTTCTTTGTTCCTGAATGTCCGTTTGACTGAACGGATGGGGCAGTTGCAGGACAACGACATGAAGTACCGCTACCTGCTGATGCGGGGCGAAGCGAACGGCAGCGACTTCGAGCGGCTGGAACACAAGTTCAGGTGGCAGCGCGACGAGCGTTTCATCCGCAATCTGACGGATTCGGTGCTTGACTTCGAGCAGCGTTGCCGCATACGGGCGAAAGCCTTGGAGCGGGCAAGGTTACTCAATGAACAAGCTGAACAGTTGAAAAAAGAAGCTGACCGGATAGGTGACTAATAATATGTGACACAATTATTATTAAACCCAAACGGGATATATGAAAAATTGAAGGGCTGGAAAACTTTGATAGAGTTTTGCCAGTCCTTTAATTTAGAAAGTACTTTAATATAGCATCTACTGAAAGTATTCAATTCAAGATGCTGTCCAAAATTTAGATATCAAGAGTAGGCACCAAATACTTAGGATGATCATTTAAATGAGACTTCCAACAACAAATTGGTGTGCAGTTTTGTTGTTGGGCTAACTGAGACAAATACAACTTAACTTCCGTCTCTTGGTATTGAGTAACCCATGGGTCTAGAACTATCTCATCAATCAAATCATACCAATTATCTATCTTTCTTCCAATTATAGGTTGTGGATGTTTGGTGCAAAAATCGCTATCAACTTGCATGATTAGTCGAACTTCATGCTCTTGTTGATATGGCATTCTTTTTTGCAAAAGGAATAAGACTTGTTGTATTCCACTCTGTTCTATTAACTGATTGGGATTCGTTATCGTAAAATTTTCTATGGTATCACTATCAAGATATTCTACTTTTCCGATAAAGTATGTCATTATATTGAAAGTGTCTTGCACAAGATTATTGGAGGAATAAAACATTGCCTCCAAAAGTTTTCTTGGTGTAGATCTTACTTTCACCCAAATCTCACCATTGTCATCATTATTTGTATTGTCATGACAACTATTGGAATGGTGCTTATTAATCTGCCACTGTAGTGATGATTCTTCGATAATAGTCCAGCATTGAGCATAATATTGATCCGCAAGATTTGCTATTCCAATATCGATATTCATTTGCCTACTATGGACACTATTACATTTAAAAATGAATTGCTCAAACTTGTCTTGCCATAAACATGGACGTACCAATATCCATTCATGTATTAGGCTGGAATAAAACTGTTTTAAATATTCCCATTTCATATAACGATATATGGGTGTATCTAGATCAATATTAATAGAGTTAACCCACATCTCCTTCTCTCGTCCATCGGCAGAAGATGCAGGATTGCCACCAGATTCTACAATATATCTATGTCTTTCGTTTGCATCAAATGGATTCATATGTTTACTATTATTATGATATTATTTCTCCATTAAGGATATTATTTCATTTTTATACTCCAAGTGTAATTAGAAAACAGGCGAAATTAAAATTTTAACTCAACCCATGTGCTATTGCATTATTTTATTGACAATATCACTCGACGATATTCGCTTTTATCTGCATATTTGAATTCATTAAAGCGCGATTTACCGTACCACTTAACTTCAATTTTATTTTCAGGAATACCAGCATTTACCAATATATTCTTAACTGTCTCAGCCCGTACTTCTGAAAGTTTGTTATTCAAATCAATTCCACCAAGGTCACAAGTAAACCCTTCAACAAGAATGGCCGCTTCTTTGTTTGTCTTATTATAGACTGCGGCAAACTCTCGAACTAATGCTTCCCCATCATTTATAAAATGGTCTGTATTAATTTCAAAAAGCGGACTAACAGATGGAATTACTACATTCTGTGCGTTTTCGTTAGTTGCATCAGCTACATTTTGGGCAAAAACATTTTTGAAATCTGCCAAATTTGAAATCGGAGCTTGCGTTGATACAGGAGAACTTACAGCAGTTGCTGTTGATAAATCAAACTTCACTTCATTGGCATTTACAGATAGAGATATGGAGTCTTGTATTTCTCCAACTCCTTCAAAACCTTCTCCGGTTCTTTTGCTATTACCTGAAAATATCCATACAATAATAGCCACAACAACTACTACACCACCAATAGTAGCCAACAGAATCTGTTTTTTCCTCTTGCTAATGCATTCATTACATACAAAACCATTTGGCTTTTGAACCCCGTCCGCTGATGACACTTGTTTGTGACATTTCGAACATTCGATACTCTGGTGAGTGCTCGACATTTGCTTTTGTTGTTTTTTCTCTTCCATATTAGTAGATTTTAAAACCATGATTTCAATTTAATTTTACGTTCTTCAAATATTAAGCCTGTATATGAATGGGCATCTATCAAGTCTTTGAACTCTTGCGTGCAAAAATAAGTAGATGGCATTTCTTCCACTTTAAATAAAATGGGGTAGTCGCCTGGTAAAAATACAGGAGTTGGCACATCCATTATATCGCCATTAGAAAATCTTGTAATCTTAGACTTCTTAAGATTGAGGCAATCAAAGAGGGTTGCTATGCCTGAGAACAAAACATAGTTATCAGTTCCAACTGTTATAGAATTTAGAGTTAGATGTGAAAACAAGTTTTTGACTTCATTAGAGATTTCTGTTCTGCAACCCAACATATTTGACATGATGATTACAAAATCCGGGATTTTCGTAGATTCATTAGTAAGCCACCCATATCTAAACTTATCTATTAGCTCCGGTCTTTCGGCACAAAGTTCCAAAGAATCCGCTCCATTAGGAGATTCTACGACATCAGCTAAAGCATAGCTATAATCAAACGATAATTGATAGATTTCCATATTATCTTGTAGTTAATTTCAAAATTGGTGTCATTATATTTTGCGCGGCATTAGAAATAATGCCTGGATTATTCTTATTTTTAAATATGCTCCATACGGTGTGTACGGTGTGAGAGCTACTGCCGATGGCCAATTCACCCTTGTACAGTTGTTTCTTAAGGTTATCAACAGTTTCAGCCAATACTTGCTGCATCATTTCTGGATTATTCGCGTATTGCTTTTGATATTTTTTGTAGGTATTTAGTAAAGCTATTGATACCTTTTGCTCGTATTCTACAGAATTTGGACTATGATTAGAACCTTTTGCTAAAGCCTTATATCCTAGTCTTTTATTATCTCTTCCCAGCCAAATGCCATTGCAAGGATGATCGACACTTTCAAAGTATTTAACCCAAATTTCTCTAGCTTTGCGACCATCTTCTGTTACGGGATTAGAGGGAATCACATGATGTGGTTCTACTTGGCGTTTAGGCATTCCTAAATAGCGGCGTATACGTTCACTCTTTTTGACCCATTTATCTGTACCTAAAAGGCGCATATTGTCCCCAAGATTTTTGGAACTTCCTTCTATAGAAAGTACTAATTGCTCTTTTAACTTTGGATTCGCTTTCAACTGCTTAAGATAGGAAGAATAAGAAACAGCTTGATTCTTAAATTGGGTCAATAAACGACCTAAAGCAATCATTGGTTTTTGTGTTACTTTACATTGAACCAAAGTTTTCTCAATTTTCCGTCCTTTTTCTGCTACAGATAAGCGTATTGCCTTACCATTAATCTTGCCTTTGACAAATCTTAGCGAAGTTTTTTTGACGAGACTTTTGCTTCCTTTCATAATCTGTTCAGCGATAGGACTTCGTATTACATATTTTACACCTGCTTTCAAAGGTTTAACGGCAACTTTCGCAACCTTAGGGACTAAAACAAAAGCCGCATTCATGGAAACTTCAGTAGTTAGATTCTGGATGGCTTCCGTGTTATCTGCACCTAATTGTTCGTTTTCCATGACATCAATACCAGCTGAGGCTATAGCCATAGAAGCATCAACAACATTTACTGCAACATTAACGCCATGAGCTAATGCTGCAACAGGTGCTCCAATAACAGTAGATGCACTCGCGACTTCTACTGCCGTGACGACAGCACTCACACCCGTTAAGCACCAATTGATAGTTTCTCGATGCTTCTTATATAATTCATTGGCTTTGTGGAGAGTGGAGTTGTTTACTTTATTTAATCGTCGTTGTCTTTCTTCTCCTGATATCCATGTTCCTTCCTGTGTAGGAACACCGTTGTTCAACGGGCCTTCATACAAATCACCATTTTCAAACAATATACTTGCTTCCTTGGGAAAACTTCCATCTTTAGGCCAAAATCCGGTAATTGTAACTGTCCCGTTATCTCCCACAAGATACATGGTACCATCTCCATAAATCTTTCCATCATAGAACTCACCTTCGAATCTATCACCCTTCTTAAATTGAAAGACTCCAAGGCCATTCATCTTCCCATTTACAAATTCGCCTTCATACCAGTTTCCATTGGCAAAATTGTAAGAACCGATACCGTCAATAATATTTTCGTGAACAGTGCCTTCGTATCTATCTCCATTACTAAATGTAAGCACTCCATCACCATCCATCCAACCTTTATCCCACTGCCCATTATAGCTAAATTGGGGACACTTGTAAAATCCATTTCCATTTTGAAGTCCATCAGCCCATTCTCCTTGATATACCGCTTTCGCTGCTGCATATTCGTAGACCCCGAACCCATTAAATTCATTATTCGTCCATTCTCCACTATAAGAATCTCCATTGGAGAATATTATATCCCCATTTCCTTCTCTTTTTCCATCAAGCCAAAACCCCGAATAATAAGAGCCATCAGATTGAGCCAAATTACCGGCACCCACGGGAACATTGTCTATAAAAGTCCCTTCAAAATACAGCTGTGGAGTTCGATAAATCACATCTCCGCAAATTTTTCCTTTTTCCCAAATGCCATAGACTGAATCATTGGCATTAATATACAAGCCTTCACCTTCCCAAAGTCCCGCTTCCCACTTGCCTTGATAGAATACCCCATCTGCATAATCAATTTTTCCAAGTCCATCTGGCTTACCATCTTTAGCATAGCCATAATAATGTCCTTGTGGCAACTGTACATCAACTAATGTTTGAGAAAGCCTTCCTGCCACCCAATCTCCCGTTTTGACAGAACCATCTTCTTTGTAAAGTGTACCTTCCCCATTAAATGTTCCATTTTCCCAATATCCTTCATAATAGAGTTTACCGTTTCTGTATAGTTTCAGGTATCCATTAGGCTTACTTTCATGAAAAGTTCCGATATAAATTTCCTCATTTTTTATTAATACGCCAAAACCTTCCATTCTGTCATCCTCGATAGCACCTATATACTGGCTACCATCATCTATCTTCACAATTTCATCAGAAGATGATGTCCCATAAAACATATTAACTTTAGAAGATATCTCTTTCCCATCTTCATCAACACATGTCAGAATGCCGCTTCCATTCGCTACACTATCAAGCGTTTCTCCATGCCATGAAAATGATTTCGTTGCCTCCGATGAAGGAAGCCACAACAATACATCATCAGTTGTTCTAACCCATTGTAAATCTGTCTTAAAAGAGCATGCACTTACTGTTAGAAGGGTAAAGCATATTACAGCGATATATTTTAGTATTCTTAACATCCGGATTACTTAAAAAGTTTATTGTCTTTACTTGATATGAGGGCTTAGCGGTTTTTGTTAGGTTGAAGTAATTCTCTTACATCAACTTTTAAGATATCGGCAATCTCATACAATACGGGTATGGGCGGTTGCACTTTGTTTGTAGCATATAAATTGACCATATTGAAACTTTTTCCCAATCTATGTGCTAAATTGGTTTGGCTGATACCTTTTACTTCTAAGAATTCCTTTATCCTATTCATATCGCTAAATTCATCATTCAAATGCAAAAATACACAATTTTATTGGGTAAAACAGGATATTGCAGCAAAAATATACGGAGTGTAGTTCGTTTGCGAAAATATCTTTTCGTAAGCGTTATTATTATTGTGCTTTTCGTCTTATTGAAAGTGAGATATTTTTTAATAGGTTTAGTCCATCCCTTTGTATATATACTCAAACCAATCTAAACCTATTGCTATAAACAGTATCATGGATATGCTGGCGAAAAGAGGAGGAAGATTCTTCTCTTTTCACCAGTAGCATTAATAGCTTGCAGTCGAAATGAATTTCTTGATTTCTTCCTCGCTTGGAAGTTCTATCATGTATTTCTGTACGAAAATGTTCGGGTCTAATCCGGCAGTGGCATACTTTACCAACGTGTCGCCCTTTTCAGTGCAGAGCAGAATACCGACGGGCGGATTGTCATCGGACTGCATCACTTCTGCCTTATAATAATTAAGGTACATATTCAGTTGCGAGGCATACTCGTGGCGGAACTTGTCTATCTTCAATTCCACAATGACGTGGCATTTCAAAATGCGGTGATAGAACACAAGGTCGGCAAAGAAATAATCCCCGTCTATCAAAATTCTCTTTTGGCGGGCTTCGAAGCAGAAGCCGTGTCCCATTTCCAAGAGGAAGCGTTGCAGGTTGTCAAGGATGGATTGTTCCAAGTCGCTTTCAGTGACTAAGGCACGGTCGTTCAATCCCAAGAACTCCAACGTAACAGGTGTGTTGATAACGTCCTTGGGCTGCAATTGCGTGGCTTGCTGTTGTACTAAGGCGGATAGGGCTTCCTTGTTCCTTGATAATCCGCTACGCTCGTAATAGAGGGAATTGATTTGGCGTTCCAGTTCCTTTACAGACCAACAGCCGCGAATGGCTTCCATTTCGTAGAAAGCACGCTTTACAGGGTTGTCAATGGGTGAAATTACATTCAAATGGGTGGAGGATAGGCGGCTAAACAACTTTTCGGGTGGGGTAATCCATTTGTTATAAGCCGATTGAATGTGTTGAGTGAATTCGGCGGTTGGCGACCGCCGAATTTCATTATCAGATTTGGCGGTCAATAACCGCCGAATTGGGTCTGTGAATTCGGCGGACAGTGTGTGCCGAATTTGCGATGTCAGATACAATGCGATAGGTGCTTTTAGTTGTGGATAAACGAGATACAACCGCCGGAACTCACGAAACCTGCGCTCGTTCAGTCCCTTGACGTTCAGCCGCTGTTCCAGCTTCTTCAACAGTTGTTCGCCGTATGTGGCACGGTCTTCACCGTTCTGTTCAAACTCCACAATGTAGCAGCCCATAAGCCAGTTGCGGGCAGTCAAGGCGAGGTTTACAGCGTGTGCGGCTTGCGCCTGCAACGTGCTTTGTATCGTACTGATATGTTTTACTAATGCTTCAAAGTCCATAGTTGCAAAGGTAAGTTTTTTATGGTTAAAACTTTAATTCCGGCAGGCTGTTTATCGCTTCCTCTTTCAATTTATCTACCGCACGGGTATATTTCTCCGTATGTTTCAGTCCGCTATGCCCGAGCAGGCTGGCAACCGTCTTGATGTTCGCCCCATTGTTGAGGATATTCACGGCGAACGAATGACGGGCACAATGCCAGCTTATGTGCTTGTCTATCCCTGCTCTTTTCACCCAACGCTTGACGGATTTGCAGCAACTTTCATACGAAGGCAGGTTGAAGATGAGAGCGTCTTTGTTACCGTCTGCCGGCGGTTCTCCTACAAGCGAAAGAAGCCCGTCATTAAGCGGAATGACCACACCGCTACTGGCGGAATGACCTTTGGTCTTGTTCTGCTCAAATTTTAGCAGCTTGTTAGCGTAGTCGATATTCTTATAGGTAAGGTCTTTCACATCACAGAAGCGCAAGCCGCAATACAGGCAAAAGATAAACGCACGCCTTACGTTGGAATTCTCGTTGTCATAATGGCACGCAATCAACCGCTGGATTTCTTCCGGCGAAAGCACGTCCTTGCGTAGTATCTGGCTATCCGCCTTGCAGGTAACGCCTTTGCAGGGGTCTTTCAGCATCACATCGTGGTCAATCGCATAGTGGATAACCTTCTTGAAACGTTGGAAGATGCTTTTAGCCCCTTCGCCCACGCTCCGGGATTGCAGATAAGCTACGAACTGTTCCATCATGTCCTTCGTGATAAGTTCCGGCTTGATGCCGAACTCGTGCATCGAGTAATGTTCCTTCAAAAAGTCCTTGAAACGGCTTAGGGCGATTTGTACCATCCGAATGTCTTTCTTGGTATAGTCATTGATATAGGCTTGAAAATAATCCAAGAAATTCACGTTCCGATCTTTTTTCAGGCGATAGCCCAACATACTTTCCTTAAACTCCTGTTCACGTTCGGCACGTATTTTTACAGCAAGCTCCAGTGTTTCCTTGTTCTGCTGGCGTTCCGCAGGGGTACGTGGCTTCTCTATCAGATACAGGCTGAGGTTCTCCTTTCGCCTGTGATGCTTGATAGCGAACTTCGGCTTTCCCCGCATCTTACCGCTTTCATAATACACCTGATTACCGTTTTCATCCAATACAGGCTTTTCCTCTCTACCCAAATAATACTCCAGATACAAACTAATTCTGCCGTCCGACAGTTTATTTTGCTCCAATTTAGGGTTTTCTTTCGTTTTATTTTCTAACTTTGCCATTGTTTAGAGGTTTTACCCGATTTAGGTACCATAACCGGGTGATTACGCTAAATAATTGATTTTCTTTTGTTTTCCGATATTGCAAAGGTACAAAAGAAAATGGAATTTCAAAGTGTACTAAAAGTGTACTGAATAACAGAAAATGGGCAAAATATGGCAAAGATGGAGAAAATAAGAAAGATGCAAATAGCTGATAATAAGGAAAATAAATTCTTTTGTTTTCCTATGATTTCTGTGGCTTGTACCGGGTCTGGGTACAAAGATAAAAGCTAAGTAATTGATAATTCAATACTTAGCTTTTTCTTTTTATCGGAGATGTTCCCAAATTGTTCCCAATCATCCTTATGTATTCCACCAAAGATGGGCGTTTACTTCATGCCATCTATTACCTTTAGTATAGAATCGGGCTTTTCTACCATTCGCAATACAGAATCTGAATCAAATCCCATATATTCTATATAGGTTCGTATTAACTCATAATGCTCTTTGGCATATTTTGTATCTATGGCACGTGTAGCGTTGAAGCAGATAGGTTCATGATGTGCTATTCGGTTACGAAATTCACGGATGGCAGTTAGTTGGTTGTAGATGTCTGTTTGCTTTAAACCATGCGCTTTGTTGGGGAATATTTGAAGAAGTGTTTTTCCTCCTATGCGGTAATTGCGTCTTGTAAACAGATAAGTCCAGAAACCAAATGTAAAGGAAGCTACCATCTTATCGTTGTTGTACACCCCCATATTGGTATAAGTGCGCTGTATGCGTACTATTTCGGATGCTTCCTGTTCAAGCAATCCATTGGGTCTTGCTTGGTTGATTATCCAATTATCATCATTGAAATATTGTTTGTAGTGAGCGTTTATGGCATTGCGTAGCATTATCTCAAACATACCGATAACTCCATAAAAACGTTGGCTCAACTTGATGTTGTATTGGTATAGCCGCAAGGTCTTGGCTTTTTCATTGCCACTTGCTTGTGCGTATTTATTTAATCTTGCAGGGGATAGTACCTGCAAAAATTCGTCATATTTCATTTGGTATAAGTTTAAAAACAAGACTTTTCTTGCAAATATAGAAATTAATGACTATATTTGCAAGCGTAAGACCCTGTTGTCCCTGCTGAATAAGCAAACTTCAGGGTTATTGTTTTTATATGCACTTATGGCAACGGCAGAACAGCTCTGTTGTTTATGGGCTAAATCCAATTTGCTATCCTTTTCCCCACCAAGATATTTAAAGAGGATAGGGAAGAATAATTCTTTCTTGGCGTAAATGCCAAAGTGAAGGAGCCAATCAGCCTTTCTTAGACCTTATGGCAGGGCAGTTGAAGAAATCCTTTCTTTGGAGATTGAAAGGTTCAGTGCTTCTCAGAAGAAAGGGTTCGGTTTTATGTTTTAGAGGCGTGAGAACTTGACTCTCTGTGATAAACATTGAAAATCAATAGATAATATAAAATAATTGCCCGGTTTTACCCCCGATAATGTAAAACTGTTTTTGTTGTGTTATTTAAGATTATTTCCTGTTATGATAGTATATAGATTTATTTTGGAAAATATTTGGTTTATAAAATAAACTTGTTTATATTTGCATTTGAAGAGATGAGGAGTAATCTTCATTTTTTATTCAACCTATAGTTTATATTATAAACCAATTAAATTATTAAGCTTATGAAAACAACAATTTCAATGCTGGTTATGTTGTTCTCTATGTTAGGAACACAACCTCTTTTTGCTCAGGTCGCAAAATCTGTTTCCTTTCAGGTTATGAATATACCAACAAAACAAGGAAAGGTATTACTTACTACAGAAAAAGGTAAACACTACGGAATGATAGATGCTACTGATTCAATTGTTAAAATCAAATTGAATGATATTCCTTATGGGAAATATAAGGTGTATGTATATCATGATGCCAATGGTAATTGGCTGCTTGACAAGTCTGCCGATAACACACCAGTTGAGTATTGTGCAACTTATGAAATTGATGTAACGACTGACAACCAAATATTTAAAATTGAACTGGTTGATATTCAAAAGAAAAAGTCGAAAGGAAAATAACTTATAAAAAGATGGATATGAAAGAGAATACTTTTTCAGAGCATGATAGCTTAGAATTGATTGCTCAAATGATTTGCCAAAGTAAAAAAAATATGAGAGTAGGCAGTGGTAATATTTTGTTGTATTATGGTTATCCAGCACTATTAATATCTGTAGCAGTCTACTTGCTTGTACACTTGACCGGTAAACCGATTTGGTCGGCTCTATGGTTCTTGATGTTTGTTCCTGTGATCGGGATAAGAGTGAGCAAAGAAAAATCTGAAGCTTGCGTAGTTACCCATATGGATAAAGCTATTAATAGTATCTGGAGCATTTGTGGACAGCTCTTTTTTCTCACTGTTATTGGTATTACCATCTTTGGCTATTTTACTGGGTGTTGTAATTTTACACTTATGTTGCCACTATCCTTATTATATGCGGGTATTGGTATTGCTATAACAGGTATTATTACCGATTTCAAATTGATGGTTTATACTCCATTAATAGCTTTTGTCGCAGCCATTTATATGTTAGTTTCTATGGTTTCAAATACAGTAGTGGCTGATTGGTGGAACTTGCTGTTTGGTGTTTCATTTTTTGTAATGATGGTGATTCCTGGGCATTTGCTTAATCATAAAATAAAAAAGTCATGTTGAAAGAATTGAATCCAATCATTCACTCTCAATTAAGATTAGCTATTATGACTCTGTTAGTCTCGGTAGAGGAAGCAGATTTCAGCTACTTGAAAGAACAGACGAATGCCACATCAGGAAACATTAGCGTTCAGTTAGATAAATTAAGCAATGCTGGTTATATTCAGATAACTAAAGAGTTTGTTGGGAAAAAAACTCGTACAACTTGTCGTCTTACAGAAGAAGGCAAGTTAGCAATGGAAGAATATATTAAGATACTTAAATCTTATTTGAATTTATAATGAGGCTTGGGTCGTCAGAGTCAATGATAAATTTGATTCTGACGACTCTTTCTTTATAAGATGTTTTTTTAAGAGAAATTACAATCTAAATCCTCTGCCTTTCTTTTCTATCTGTACAGAGTTACCTAGTGTTTGTTGTAATCTTTCCCATTGTTCCTTGAACCATTCACCTATTGGCTGTCGGTTTATGGTCAGCATCAACTTGTGCCCATCAACTGGACTTTGCTCAATTTTGAAAGTGGCATTTTTTGTTTCAAATCTCTGTCTATACTCTTCGGAATAGATTTTTCCGCTGCACCTGATTGTTTCCCTTTTGTATAAAAGAGAATCAACCATCCCCTTGGTAAAGCCAATGACATAGCATAGTTTTTCCATTCTCAGCATTTCTTTGAGCAATGGGAACCAGCATAATGCTTTTTCGAGAATGGTATTCAATCGTGA
>OGWZ01000162.1_pt1 | contig 79083 bp, 58 predicted proteins | sample 1576141 | NCBI WGS metagenome assembly OGWZ01 (sample SAMEA3541512, study PRJEB24748) | human gut metagenome | biome: human gut; feature: human-associated habitat; material: faeces | place: China | collected 2012
TATAACAGGATTTTTTTAATACACAGTCAACCAAAATCAGGACGAGACAGATTATATTAAATACGGAAGGAAATCAGTTTACTGATAATTATATTATTGTAGACAAGACGATTTCCGTAAGTGGCGTGAAGATGATCGACGGTTCTCCGACTGATCCCTTTGTCCATACGGTTTACACGCTAAGCGGAAATATGATTGCGGCCAAGGAAGAAAAATCTGAAAACAAGTATATGAGTAATGCTGTGTATACGGCTGTAGAAAACAGGTACACCTATAGTTCTAATTGGCTGAAATCAGTTTCGCAGATTATCCAGTGGCCAAATGAGGACGGTTCGGGTTATCAGGTAAGAGAACTAGGTGAGGTGGATCGCTATTCGTGGGAAAATGGAAATGCGGTGCATTATGCTTATCTGCCACAGAAAGAGATTACATATGAATATAATTCTCAATTACGTCCAGAGAACTTTCCGTTCCGAGTTGTCAATTCATTTCAACCGGTCGGCTTTGATGTGATTTCTCCGTTGAACCTGCTCTATGGGAAGATGAATCAGAATCTGTCAACCCGTGCCTATTGGTATAATGTCTCCGATGCAACGGATATTTGCGCCGAATATACATTCCGCTATACGTTGACCGGCGATTATATCACAGGCATGACGATTGAAGAAAAGATCAATCCCGTGAATGGTGCAACTGCGGAAAATAACACGTATGAATATGAGTTTATCTATAATTTCGTAGTAGAGCAGAAGTAGGACAATTTACTTCAATAAATCGGGGCGTAGCCGGGCTGTCCTTTCTTGAGCTTGTCCGAGACGCCATTCTTCAATTTTGCGTTGGTGTCCGGACAGAAGGACGTCGGGAACTTTCCAGCCGTTGTAATCGGCAGGCCGGGTATAGACTGGGGGAGCTAGCAAATTATCCTGGAACGAGTCGGAGAGGGCACTTTGCTCGTCGCCGATTGCTCCGGGAATAAGACGTACGACGGCATCTGTGATGATGGCGGCAGCCAACTCGCCTCCTGTCAGGACATAATCACCAACAGATATTTCCTTTGTTATCAAATGTTCGCGGATGCGGTAGTCGATTCCTTTGTAATGTCCGCAAAGGATGATCAGATTGTTCAGCATCGACATGCTGTTTGCCATCGGCTGGTTGAAGGTTTCCCCATCTGGCGATGTGTAAATAACTTCATCATAATCCCTCTCGCTTTTCAAAGCCGAGATGGCCCGGTCGATAGGTTCGATCTGCATAACCATGCCGGCTTCACCCCCGAAAGGATAATCATCCACACGCCGCCATTTGTTGGTCGTGTAATCCCGCAGATTGTGTAAATGTATTTCAGCCAAACCTTTGTCTTGTGCCCGTTTCACAATGGAACAGTTTACCATTCCTTCGATCATCTCGGGAAGTACGGTCAGTATATCAATGCGCATCATATTTTATTTCAGATTTATGGTGCAAATGTAGGAGATTTCCCAAAGTCTGCAAAATAAAGTTTTGTAAGCATGGATTTTTAGTTTTTTGCAAAACAACTATCATACTATCATAAATGAATTTATATGCTTGTAAAACAGTATGTTATTCTATGATAGTTCTTGCTTTTAACTATCATTTATCTATCATAACTATCATGGGTAAAAGTGATAATGTGTTATATATCAATATTTTATCAAATGTCAGATGTGTTCTGAAGCTGATACAAAATAGATTAAAGAGGCTCGTTTTTTCATGAAGACAAGCTACTTTTTTGGTGAAAACAACTTGAAAAGTTTCTTCAGACCCGGGTGGAAGGGCATGGGAGATCCGGGTGTGGAGGAGGTGGAGACCCGGATCTTCGTGAAACCGGAACGGGGATGTGGAGCTGTTTATCTGCCTTGTTTGAGGAGATTTTATGCACTGTTTCTGATTATAATCCAGTGGAATACCTGCTTTTTAAACACAAACAGTTCCTTATACTTGTAGATGGCCATTATGAATCAAGAATGCATAAATAACTATTGTCAATGATATTTGATCACGGTTTTGGTGCGGTTGCCCTGAAGAAACTACTTGAAACTATCATATTTGAATAATTATTTGTACTTTTGTCCGTCAATTTGGCGTAGGCCGGACGGCCCCGTCTCTTTACTGAATAAATTTTAAAGCGATGAATATATCTTACAATTGGCTGAAAGATTATCTTGATTTTGATTTACAGCCTGATGAAGTAGCAGTAGCACTTACCTCTATTGGTTTGGAAACCGGAGGGGTAGAAGAAGTTCAAACCATCAAAGGTGGATTGGAAGGACTTGTCATCGGTGAAGTTCTTACTTGCGAAGAACATCCGAATTCCGATCACTTGCACATTACAACCGTGAATGTTGGCGGCGCGGAACCCTTGCAGATTGTTTGTGGTGCGCCGAATGTAGCTGCCGGACAGAAAGTGGTTGTTGCTGTAAACGGTACTAAATTGTATGATGGTGATGAGTGCTTTACGATCAAGCGCTCTAAAATCCGTGGCGTTGAATCGAACGGTATGATTTGTGCTGAAGATGAAATCGGTATTGGAACAGATCATGCAGGTATAATCGTACTGCCGGCCGATGCGGTAGTCGGTACTCCGGCCAAAGAATATTATAATGTGAAGAGCGATTATGTGCTGGAAGTTGATATCACGCCGAACCGTGTGGATGCCACTTCTCATTTCGGTGTAGCTCGCGACCTGGCCGCTTACCTGAAACAGAACGGTAAGCCTGCCAACTTGAAACGTCCGAGTGTGGATGCTTTCAAGATTGATGATGAAGTTCCGGCTATCGAAGTTGTCGTTGAAAATAAAGAAGCCTGTCTGCGCTATTCAGGTATTACGATTAAAAATGTAACTGTAAAGGAAAGTCCGGAATGGTTGCAGAACCGTTTGAAGGTGATCGGCCTGCGTCCCATTAATAACGTGGTGGATATCACGAACTATATCTTGCACGGCGTAGGACAGCCTTTGCACTCTTTCGATGCCGATAAGATCAAAGGTAATAAAGTCGTGGTACGCTCGGCGACGGAAGGTGCCAAGTTTGTGACGCTCGATGGTGTGGAACGTACGTTGACCGACCGTGATCTGATGATTTGCAATGTGGAAGAGCCGATGTGTATCGCCGGTGTATTTGGCGGACTCGATTCCGGTGTGACGGAACAGACTAAGAATGTATTCCTGGAATCTGCCACTTTCCATCCGACTTGGATCCGTAAGACAGCCCGTCGCTTCGGTCTGAATACGGATGCTTCTTTCCGCTATGAACGCGGCTTGGATCCGAATCAGACGGTCGAAGTGATGAAGCGTGCCGCTCTGTTGATTCAGGAAGTGGCAGGCGGAACGATTACGGGTGCTATCCAGGATATTTATCCGGTTCCGGTTGCCCCCTATCGTGTGGAACTGACTTACGATAAGGTCAATACATTGATCGGCAAGGTGATTCCGGTTGAAACGGTCAAGAGCATTCTGGAAAGCTTGGAAATGAAGATCGTTTCCGAAACTGCCGAAGGTTTGGTGATTGATGTGCCTGTATATCGTATTGATGTACAGCGCGATGTCGACGTGATCGAGGATATTCTCCGTATTTACGGATATAATAATGTGGAATTCAGTGACAATGTAAAGTCTAATCTGAGCTATCAGACTCCGACTGACCGCAGTTATAAATTGCAGAACCTGATTTCCGAACAACTTTGCGGTTGCGGTTTCAACGAGATCCTGAATAACTCGCTGACACGCTCGGCCTACTATGACAATCTTTCCACTTACCCGGTTTCTCACTGTGTGATGTTGATGAATCCGTTGAGCGCAGATCTGAATTGCATGCGCCAGACGTTGTTGTTCGGAGGCTTGGAAAGTGTCGAACATAATGCGAAACGCAAAAATGGCAATATCCGCTTCTTCGAATTCGGAAATTGCTATGATTACAATATCGACCATAAGAAGGAAGGTGAAACATTGGCCGAATTCTCGGAAGATTATCGTTTGGGCTTGTGGGTAAGCGGCAGCCGTGTGGATAACAACTGGGCGCATCCGAATGAAAAGTCTTCTGTTTATGAATTGAAGGCATATGTGGAAAACATCTTGGTTCGTCTCGGTGTGAATTTGCAGAAGGTCATTTTTGGTAATCTGGCTAACGATATCTATTCGGCAGGTTTGAGTATTACGACTTCGTCCGGGCGCCAGTTAGGTACGATGGGTATCGTCAGCCCGAAGATCTGTAAGGAGTTGGATATTGAAACGGATGTCTATTATGCGGAACTTTCCTGGACATTGTTGATGAAGGAAATCAAGAAGAGCAAGGTTACCTTCTCTGAAATTTCCAAGTTCCCGGCAGTGAAACGAGATCTAGCCTTGTTGTTAGAGAAGAATGTTCAATTTGCCGAAATAGAAAAGATCGCAACGGAAAGTGAACGTAAACTGTTGAAAGACGTTGCTTTGTTTGATGTATACGAAGGAAAGAATCTGCCGGCTGGCAAGAAATCATATGCCGTCAGCTTCTATTTGCAGGATGAAGGAAAGACTTTGAATGATAAGCAGATCGATGCTATCATGAAAAAGATCCAGACAAATTTGGAACAGAAGTTAGGTGCACAATTGAGAGGATAAAAAACATAAATCATAAATCATAAGATCATAAATTATGGGAAGAGCGTTTGAGTTTCGTAAAGCGAGAAAGTTTAAGCGTTGGGGCAATATGGCCCGTGTATTTACTAAGTTGGGTAAAGAAATTACGATAGCTGCAAAACAAGGTGGACCGGAACCTGAAAACAATCCGCGTTTGCGTGTATTGATGCAGACTGCTAAAAAAGAGAACATGCCGAAAGATAATGTCGAACGTGCTATCAAGCGGGCTGTCTCTAAGGATTTTACCGATTATAAAGAAATGAACTACGAGGGATATGGTCCTTTCGGTATTGCTATTTTTGTGGAAACTGCGACAGACAATACGACTCGTACTGTAGCAAATGTACGTAGTTATTTCAACAAGAACGGTGGTTCTTTGGGTACATCTGGCAGTTTGGAGTTCCTGTTCGAGCATAAATGTGTTTTCCATATTGCGAAAAAGGATGGCATGTCGTTGGAAGATCTTGAGTTGGAGCTGATAGACTATGGAGTCGATGAAGTGGATGAAGATGAAGACGAAGTGGTTCTCTATGGTGAATTTGCCCAGAATTCGGCTATTCAGAAATATCTGGAAGAGAATGGATATGAAATCACCAGTAGTGAATTTGTCCGTATTCCGAACGATGTGAAAGAAGTGACTCCTGAGCAGCGTGAATCGATTGAAAAATTGATTGAAAAGTTGGAAGAGGACGAAGACGTTCAGAATGTGTTCCACAATATGAAGGAAGACGAAAACGGAGACGAAGAATAAGTTCGTATTTGTTATAGAATAAAAAAAGAGAGTACAAGGACTATAACCTTGTACTCTCTTTTTTTATTCTATATCAGTATTTATATCAAAAATTCTTCTTTTCTTTGCTGTACTTTATTTCAATACAAATACATTTTTTAGTGGTTATGAAAGGTTTTAGAACTCTACTTTGTGTTATTTCGTTAGCCTTATCAGGCGTAATTGTGAGTGATGTTATGGCCCAGAAAGAATTGGGTGTGTTTAATTCTTTGGCAGTAGGTGTGGGCGTCGGTACTACCGGTATCGACGTGAATGTGGCAACTCCCATCACATCTCACTTTGATTTACGTGGTGGTTTTTCCATTATGCCAAATTTCAGCATGAGTACGGATGTAGATGTTGATGTGGAAGCTATGGAAGGCGTGAGTGTTCCCTCTACGATTGGTATGGAGGGAAGTATCAAGCGTGTTTCCGGCGAATTACTTGTGAATTATTATCCGTTTAAAAAAGGTTCTTTCTTTTTGACTGCTGGTGCTTACTTTGGCGGGGGAACTTTATTAAAAATAAATGGGCATAGTGATGAATTGAAGGAATTGGTAGCCGAAGCCGGTAAGGCCGGTGTTGTTATCGGCGATTATACGATTCCGGTAGACAAAAACGGTAATGTGTCAGGTGGCTTGAAAGTTTCGAATTTCCGTCCGTATGTGGGTTTGGGGTTCGGCCGTGCCGTACCGAAGAAACGGCTTGGTGTAATGTTCGAGCTGGGAGTCCAGTTCCACGGCAAACCGGATGTTTATACGGACTATGGTAATGTCAACAATTTGTTGGATGAAGTCGATCCGGACGATACGTTTTCGAAAATCATGGATAAGCTCACTGTTTATCCGGTTATGAAGATACGTCTGTGTGGACGGATTTTCTAATCGTACGTAAATATATATTAAATGAAAGCCTGGCTGTGGGGAGTCAGGCTTTCATTTTTACTATAAATAAGACTGGGTTGTCTTTGTTTGTCAGGTCAGGAAAAGAGTAGGCAAGTTCTTTGCCGCTTTTATAATAACAGTAGGTGTTGCTTTGAAGGTCTATGGATTGAAGTTCGAGAATCTTGCCTGTCTTGTAAAAGTTGTCATCCAATCCTCCTTGCACGTGATAGGCTTTTGTTCTTCGTTGGTCGTAACAAAATGTATAGCTACGTTCCGGTAGAGTAGGATCGTAGTGTGTTGAGATTAAAAAACGTGTCCCGATCTGTAAAGGGAGAATTTTTGCGTAGTCCTCAGTGATGGTCAACTGGTTGCTATTGATGAGATAGAGCGTGTCGTTTAAGATATGGGCTGGCTGTAAGGATGGAGCTTGTACATAAACGTGCCCGTCCTTGACGGCTATTTCGGTACCTGTCTTGTAATTGATATCCATTCTTCCCAAATCGGCAACATCCAGTTTGCGCTTCCCGACTTCATTAAAGTAGAGATCAAATTTATAGAGCCATTGTTCGATTGACGGAGCTTGCTTGTTTTCTGAATTAACCAAGTCTATTGTTGTCCACAGATGGTTGTTATAATAAGCCATATGCCCGAAAGTTTTCCATGAAGCATCTTGAGGGAGGATACTCTGAAAAAGGAGTTGCCCGTCGTAATCATAATAGTATACCTCATGTCCGGTGCCGATCACGACCAGCCGGTCGTGGACAGGATCGACCGCATAGTCAACCAGTTCGACTGGCTGTCTCGTTCCTGGCAGATGTGCCGTTATTTGTCCGAGAAATTGACCGGAACTGTTGAAATGATAAAGTTGACGATCGCTGACAAGGAAGATGTCTTCCCGGTCGCGCTTGATCATTTTAATCTTGTTCAAAGAACAATGTCCGTTTGTTTTCAAAGGGATGGCGATCACCTCCTCGGCGACATCGGACAGACTTCCTTCCGGTTGACATTGAGGCAAATCGGTAGTATGGATCACTTGATATCCGATCCAGCCGTATAAGGCTATCAGACATATGAATAAAAGATTAAAGGTTTTTCTCATTTCATTTCTAATTAAAAAATTCCTTTGTATAAACGGACGATACTGTCGGTTTATTGCAAGGATCTCTTAATCCTGCAAGAAAATCCAGTTGTTTTCGGAGGAGATATCTTCTCTGTACCGGAATCCTTCCCAAGTAAAATCTTTTAATGCATCCGGATTGGTAATCCGGTTTTTAACGATGTAACGGGTCATTTGTCCACGTGCCATCTTGGCGTAGATTACGATTGTTTCGGCTTTCCCGTTTTTCCAGACTTTAAAATCCGGTGTTATTACACGGACTGATTGTTCTACCTTTTTCCAGTCGAATGATGGTTGTAGGTCCATGCTCCCCAGGTTGATCAGTAGGTTATCGTCGGCTTTCACTTCTTCAATAAGCGGTTCTGTTTGACGGGCACGCCAGTAAATATACATATTCCCTTCTCCTAATTCGGGCAGTTTCACATCATATTCCATCCGGTAAGGTTTGATCAGGTCCAGCGGGCGAAGGAGACCATAACAAATGGAAATGAGCCGCAAATGATCCTGGGCAAAGCGGAAGTCCGCCTCTGTAAAATCTTTGGGATTGATATTCTTGAATACGACACCCGTATAAGCCAATAAAGCTTGTAGCGGTTCTTCTTCCGCAGAATGGAAATTCTGAAAACGATGGTAACTTTCCATCATCAGCTTGGGACTGAGCTTTAACATCCTGCCTAATTCTTCGGCGGGATATTGAGCCATGTGCAATGCGATCTCGATTGCTTCCTGGTTGAATCGGGGCGTTGTACCTGCAGGCGCTTTTATTTTGGATGTTCCAGCCATTGTCTTGGCAGGAGATAAGATGATATGCATATTTGTGAATATATTGTTTTTATTATGTAAATATCTCGTCATTTATATCCGGTGCATAAATAAAAGTCGGATATCCCGCACCCATTTCCTGATATAACTGCCTGATATCACGATGCAGACTGCTGATAGCACTACTACTATTCCTCCGATCTGCATCGGTTGCAGATGCTCGCCTAAGAAAAGGACGCCCATGCATACGGCGGTAAGCGGCTCCATGCATCCCAAGATCGCAGTCGTTGTCGAACCTATATAACGAATGGCCAGTATCAGTGTAAGGTCGGATACCAACGTCGGGAGGAAAGCAACCATCAGCACGTCTATCGTTGTGGCCAGATTCGGCATCGGGTCGGGAAAATCTCCTTTTATCGCCTGATTTACCAGAAAGACAATCGCTCCGGAAAGCAGAATATAGAAAGTGGCTTTCAAGCTGTCGAGCCTGGCGATCCGGCTTCGGTTCATACCTACGATGTAGGCTGCATAGGCAATCACTGTAGCCAATACCAACATTAATCCTTTTATATTGATAGAACCTCCCGGCGTATTTCCTCCGCTCAACATATAGACACCGCTTACCGCCATCGCCATTGCCAGCAGTATCGGCATTGTCAGCTTGTCCTTGTAAAATACAAACATGATCAGGCTGACTACCACCGGATAAAGGAAATGGATCGTTGTCGCCACCCCGCTCGGAATATAAAGATAAGCCTCCGTCAGCCAAAGCGCCGTGATGGCATAAAGTGTACCTAAAATAAAAGCGATCCCGAATTCGCTTTTCTGTATATCGAACGGAATCTTTTTCACCCACATCAGTACGGCAACCAGTACGGATGCTAAGGAAAAACGGTAGAACAGCAACGAGTCCAAACCTACGCCGTTTTCAAGCGCCGGAATGGAAAAAAGAGGAATCAATCCGAATGTGGCGGATGCGATAAGTCCGTACAAAAATCCTTTTACCTTCATGTAAATTCACTGTCTGTTGAAATGAGGGGACAAAAGTAGCAAATCTTTCTGAACCTTTTCTAATGAAATGGGAATCATGCTTTGCTATTCTTTTCGATTAATTTTGTATGTTTACGGCGTATTAGAAAATGATGGACAGCTAATTATGTCCGGGAGCATGATGAATAACCCTTGTTTAGGGTGTGTGGAAATTAATACAAACTTTATATTATATGAAAATCGGAATCGGTATTTTACTATTATTCTTTGTTACCTCTTTGCAGGCACAGAACATTATAGGAAAGGTCATAGACAATAAAAAACAACCGGTAGATGGTGCAACCATCGTTTTGCAGGCAATAGATTCTACTTATATAAACGCTTCTATTTCAAATGTAGACGGAACTTTTGTGTTGGATAGCCAGCCTGAAGAATACCGCTTGATCGTGCAGCATCTCTTGTACAGGACTAAGGAAATCGAGGGAAAGGGCAGAGATGTCGGTGTCATTCAACTTGATCCGCAGGATTATGCTTTGGATGAGGTCGTGGTAAAAGCGGAGCGTCCTTTTGTGAAGGTGGAAGAAGGGCGTTTGGGATATGATCTGTCCGTTCTTGCCGGCGACGGGGTGGTGAACAATGCATACGAGGCTCTGACTAAACTCCCCGGTGTAAAAGAGACTAAAGGCGCACTCACTTTGGCCGGTACGGGAAATTTGACGGTCGTCTTGAATGGAAAACCGACAACAATGGACGCCGGACAACTTGAGACGCTTTTGCGCAATACTCCGTTGGATAGAGTGGAAAAGGCGGAAGTCATGTACAGTGCGCCTCCCGAATATCATGTAAGATAATTTGGATGATGAAGATCATTTTAATCTCGCTTATACCAGCAGTTTTACACCTGAGCAGCATAGCAATAGCCTGACTTCCGGTAATTATCAGGCAAGCAATGTTGACAAATATGTCGAAACCCGTATGCACAATGTCACTTTGCAATATCATTCCGGATCTGGATTTGATGTCGGCGGAGATTACACGCATTATACGTCAGATAATAACCAAACTTTGTTTGCGGATTATGCGGATGGTGCTCAAAGCGGTTTCTCTATAATCGGTGGTCAAAAGATAGACCGTTATTCTATTTATGTTGACCGGAAGCGTTCTTTGGCTAAAGAATGGGATTTGGGGTACGGTATGTCTTACCGATTTGCAAAAGACCGTGACTTTCAGACCTATGATAAGGTTACAGGTGATATCCCGACCGAAAATACGGATTCCCGGCTTCGTGAGCAGACTGCCAATGTCTATGTTTCCTTGAGCAAGAACTATGCGACTGGTACATCGGTTTCTATCTCTGCTACAGGTGAATATTATACCATCGGCAATTATCGTAAGTGGGCTGTCTATCCGCAAGCATCTTTGACGTATGTAAAATCTTCCGAACATTTATTCCAGTTTTCGTTATCGACGGATAAGACTTATCCGGGTTATTGGGATATGCAGTCTTCCGTCAGTCATCTGAACGGATATACCGAGCTTTGGGGGACGCCGGGATTGAAACCTTCGACAGCCTATAATTTGAACGGCAATTATATATGGAAGCAAAAGTATATTTTCGGCCTGTTCTTCATGCATACGTCTGACTTTTTCGTACAGACGGGCTATCAATCGACTGACCGTTTGGCATTGATTTATAAGAATACGAACTGGAACTATATGTAGATGTGGGGGACAAACGTCATCTTACCCTTTAAAGCCGGAAATTGGCTGGATTCACGACTTACTTTGGTAGGTATGCAAGTTCACCAGCGTTGCGATGACTTTTTTGATATCCCGTTTAACCGGAGGAAATGGATGTTCAACAGTTCGCTGGATAACACGTTTAAGATAGGTAAGAATCTGGCTTTCGAATTGATAGGTAGTATACAAACCCCGATGATCCAGGGAACTTTTGACATTGAAACAGTCTATAACCTCACTGCCGGATTGAAATGGAGTTTTGCTAGCGATAGGATAAATCTGTCTGCCCGTTGCAGTGATCTTTTCAACTCGGGCATGCCCAATTTGAAAGTTCGTTTTAATGGGCAACACTTGGATATGAACAACGATTTTTATTCGCGCTCTTTTACCATACATTTCAGCTACCACTTCGGTGGATATAAGAAGAAAGAAGCCGGGAAGATTGATACCTCAAGGTTCGGACATTAGTATGAGCCCTGTTTATCTTTTAGGGTTGTGTGTCGAATGTACTTGTTTCCGTCTTTATGGATAGCATACTGGACAAGTTACAATTTGTCCAGTATGCTATTTATTTTTTGTAAATTATTTCTACATGAGACAATTTGCCGGGAAGGCATTTCATCTCCTATCAGACCGTATATTCCATGCAACAGAGGTTTTACCCGGAGAGCGAGCCGTTCGCCCTCTTCTGTCAGGTAAATTTGTTTGTTACGCCGGTCCGTCGGGTTTCCTCGACGTTCTACCCAGCCTTTCTTTTCCAGATTATTGATAAGATTGGTCAAGCAAGCTTTGTCTTTAGCTGTCTGTTCTGCCAGATATTGCTGGCTGACTCCGGGTTTCTTCCATAAACGATGCATCACCTGGAGCATCTCGAATGTCATGTCGACATTATTGGTTCTCAATACTCTTTGTATGGTCTGGCGAAAGGTCATTCGCGTTTTCAGAATTTGGAGTATTAGTTCGTGTGCCGTTTCGTTATTTGCCATTGCTGTTTACTTTTACGGCACAAAAATAGTGAATATCCTTGAGATATCGGTTAAATGTTTGATTGTCGATTAAAGAATGCGCCGTTCCAATTCGTCCAACATATTCACGCGTTCCAAAGAAAATGTGTTGTCGTGCGTTTGTATATATTCCAAGATTGTCTTGGCTTTTTGCAACATCGCCTGCTCCTCGTCGGGATAGAGATAACTTTCTTCGATCAGGGTCTTGACGGCTATCTCAAGACGGAGGATTCCGCCGTTGTCATCACTGTCGAGTCGACGGACAAGCTCTTCGGGCTGGGCCGTCATAAGGGTAGGACGGTCCAGTTTGAGGGAACTGTATATGGTTTGGATCAACTCTGGAGTATGGCGAGCCGCATTTGTGTTGCGATTCATAATGATCTGAAGGACTACTTTAGCAAGTTCTTCGATCTGTATCATGATGAAGTCTCTCTTAAGCATAAGAAATATTAGCTTTGAAAATTGTCAATTTTCAATTGTCAATTGAATAATGCGGATATCCTTTTTAGGGCGGTCATATTCGTCGCGAGGTTGTCCGGCGATGATATCGAGCACATCGAATCCTTCAATGAGTTCGCCATATACGGTATAGTTGCCGTCCAGATGGTGACAACCGCCTTCTGTGGTGTAGGCTTTTCGTTGTTCTTTGGTGAACAGCAGATGTCCGGGTGTAGCACGTACCATTGAGTCTACTTGGGCGTTGATTTTACGCAGACGTTTTTGGTATTCGCGTTTATTGCTGGCTTTCTGCATACGTAGTTCGGCGCGGACGGGATAGAAGAACTTCTGCATAGCCTTTTCCTTGATATCCTGGTTGGCAATCATTTCCAGCGTGTCCAGTTCACCGCTGGTATAGACTTTTCCTTGTACGATATAGAATTGCGACATATCCGATTTCTTTTGCGGGTTGATGTCGTCGTTCTGGCGAGGAGCAGCCAACGCGCCGCGTTTGTTGAAATGGTGAGGCCGTATCTCCGGCATGATCTCCGAATTTCGGTCTCCGAAACCACAGCGGGCACCGGCGGGAGCATTGCGCGAATCAGGAGCACCGCCCTGTATCATAAATTCAGGGAGTACGCGTGTGAACAGCGTTCCGTTGTATTCGCCCCGTTTGGCACGTTCAATAAAGGTGCGGACGTGGTTAGGGACATCGTCATATAGTTTTGCTTTTAGGGTTCCGACGCTCGTGTTGATGGTGACTATTTTCGCAGGAACCTGTTCAGATGCAGATGTTACGGTGTCCGCATCGCCCTGTCCGAAGATAGGAGAGAGGCAGGCCAACAAGCCTAATAAGATACAATAGCTCTTTTTCATCTTTTAAAATATTTGGTGGGTAAAGATAGTATTTATGTTGTTAAACACAAAGTAAATGGCTACCTTTGCAGCCTTTAAGGCAAATTTAAGATTATAACTACACGTATTATTATGAATTGGATTAATGATTTGTTATGGGGCGAGGGCATTGGCCACTCCATACTTCTGCTTTCCTTTGTGATCGCTGCAGGCATACAATTAGGCAAGATCAAAGTCTTCGGCGTATCTTTGGGAATTACTCTTGTGTTGTTTGTGGGGATCATTTTAGGACATTTCGGTTTTACGATCAACCACAACGTGATTCACTTTTTTAAAGAGTTCGGATTGATACTTTTTGTCTATTCTGTAGGTATGCAGGTCGGACCGGGTTTCTTTTCTTCTTTCAAACAAGGAGGGATTACGCTGAATATGCTGGCGTGCGGTATTGTGTTCTTAGGTGTCTTGACGGCTGTCATTCTGCATTATGCGACCGGTATTCCGATGCCGACAATGGTCGGAATCTTGTCGGGTGCGGTAACGAATACACCGGGATTGGGGGCTGCCCAGCAAGCATTTTCCGATATGCACGGAGTGTCTGACAATACGATTGCTTTGGGATATGCTGTCGCTTACCCTTTAGGGGTGATCGGTATTATCTTGTCTATTATCTTGATTAAGTATATTTTCCGTGTAAGTTTCGATAAGGAGAACGAGCAGTTGAACAGCGAAGATTCTTCTCATACCAATGAGGCCAAGCCGATCTCGTTGATCGTGAAGAATCCCGCTATCTTCAATAAGACGGTTGCCGAATTATCGAACCTGCTGGAACATCGTGATTTTGTTATTTCCCGTGTCTGGCGTGATAGTAACAAGCAGATCGAAATAGCTTCGGCCAATACCGTATTGCAGGAAAACGACAAGGTTTTTGTTATCACGACTGAGACGGATGCCGAGACGATCAAGACCTTTATCGGAGAAGAGATCGATATGGAACGTAAACAGTGGATCCGTATGGAAAGCCAATTTATCAACCGCCGTATCCTGATCACGAAACCGGAGTTGAACGGTAAGCGTCTGGGACAATTGAAATTGCGGAAATTGTATGGTATCAATATCACTCGTATCAATCGTGCTGGTGTCGATCTTGTTGCCAAACCTGGGTTGACTTTGCAGGTAGGCGACCGTGTGAACGTAGTCGGTACCGAAACAGCGGTCTCCAATGTGGAAAAGGTTTTGGGTAATTCGATGAAGCGTCTGAATGAACCGAACCTGATTACTATCTTCGTCGGTATTGCGTTGGGTATCGTGCTGGGTAGTATTCCAATTTCCTTCCCAGGTATTCCGCAGCCGGTCAAGTTAGGTCTGGCGGGCGGTCCGCTGGTTGTGGCTATTCTGATCAGCCGTTTCGGTTACCATTATAAATTGATTACTTACACGACACAGAGTGCGAACTTGATGTTGCGTGAGATCGGTATTACACTTTTCCTTGCTTGCGTAGGTATCAGTGCTGGTGACGGTTTTGTCGATACGATTGTGAATAATGGCGGTTTTGCTTGGATAGGCTACGGTTTCATCATTACGTTTGTGCCGCTGATGATCATTGGTTGTATCGGCCGTTATTTCTGCAAGGTCAATTACTTTACGCTTATGGGGCTCATTGCCGGTAGTACGACTGATCCGCCTGCATTGGCCTATTCGAATGCGACATCCGGAAACGACGCTCCGTCGGTTGGGTATGCGACTGTCTATCCGTTGACTATGTTTCTCCGGGTATTGACGGCACAGTTGTTGATTCTGTTCTTCGCGTAATCGTACTAATTAATATTATGAAACGGGGGCCTGTATTTCTATATATGCAGGCCCCCGTTTCATGATGTGCCAGTCTTCTTTTATAGAAACGTGGCCTCTTCTTTCATACATATGAAATCCGGATTACTTTTTTGTATGTTCTGTTGCTGTCGGAATTTGCTCTGTGGTTACCGGTGTTTGCTGTGTGCTGTCTGGTACGGTGGGGCGCAGGGGGATCAGAGGATATTTCTTCCGTCGCCGGAAAATATCGGAGAAGCGGGTAAAGTCTTTCTTATACATGATACCTACGCCCTGTGTTGTCAGGGCTTGTTTTAGAATCATATACATGTCGTTGGCATGGTTGTAGGCTTTCAGGCGGATATCGCCGCTGGGCGTCAGCAGATATTCGAGGTCGAACTCACCGATGAAGGCATTCTTCTGATTGTTGATCGTACTGTTTTTGTACCCGAAGTTTCCGTTGAATATGAGGCGGTTGTTTAGTAATTGGCTGGACAGCAGCATTTCTACTTCCGTATCTTCGATACCGTCCTGGCTGGTCCGGATATTTGTACCGAGTTGCACTTTGTCGGTGAAGCTATTCATGATACTGGATATTTGGGAAGAAAGGGCGGATGAGGCCACTGCGCTGAAATCGTTCGATTTATATTGCGCATTGTATTCCGGCGTATAGAATTTGTTCAGAACCAGCAGATAGATAATTTGCCGGGTCATCATGTCTTCTGTATCGACCAGACTTTTGACTTGCCGTTGGAGCTCTTCGTTGGAGCTCGGCAGTTCGAGGTCGAACGAAATGGTTGGGTTCCTCAGCACACCGTCTAATTTCAATACGCAATTGACCGGCGTATTGCGTCGGGAGCTTTCGTACGTCAGACTGGGATCCAGGTCTTGTATGTTGGCTGTTACGTTATAGATGGCATTTACATTCATCGTTGCCTCGAAGGGATCTCCCCGGAAGTTGATAATACTGCCATCCCGTATCTTGAAGTTTTTATGGATGAGTTGTTGTAGGCTGAAATTATAGTTTCCTTGTACGATCCCGATGTTTCCATACATGCGCAAGTCGGTTTTCGTCCCGTACTGTATCTGGAGGCTTCCGTTGCAGTTACCTGTTATTTTATCGCCTGCGACCGGATCCATAATCAGCTCTATATCGGCATCCGGTGTGATGTCGAGAAGGAAGTTCATGCGCAATTCCGCCCCTTCGTCTTCGTTTTTGAAGATAAGAGGTTTAATGGAATCGGCCGGTTTGGTAAGTGCCATTTCCCGCAATTCTTTTTTATTCACGAAAGTGATGAAATCATATTCTGCCGCGGAAGAGTTGTTCATGAAGTCGAGTTTGACGGATGTCTTGGGATCGCTTCGCATATTGATATCGAAGTTGATCAATTGCCCGTTCCCTTTTATGGAGGCTGTCCCGGTTCCGAAAACGGTTCCGAATATCAGTGGATTCTGTTTTTGGGGGGCATCGAATACCAACATATTGTTTGTCTGGACTCCTACATCGAAGCTGACATCTTTGAAATGTTTGTGATTGACGGTCAGATTAACCTTTGCCGAGTTGCCGAATTTGTCATGCACCGTTACGTTGCGTCCGATGATCGCTCCCGGTGTCAGATGGATGGAGTCGGAGAAAGTGTAGTAGGTGTTCAGATATTCGATACCCAGCCCACCATCGAGAACAAAGGCGTCCCCCTCTACATTCAACGCCTTGAACGGCCCGTGCAGGTGGATATTCCCGAAGCCCCGTCCTTGCATGTTCTTAGCGATATTTTCGACGAAAGGATGCAGGAAAGCCAAGTTCAGGTCGTTTGCCCCGAAGAAGAGGGAAAGGCCTGCGTTTTTGCCGACCGGATAGACATAGCCGCTCACATCAGTCCAAGTCGTATCGTTCTTGTAGATGCTGCCTAACATCAGAATACCTTTTTGCTGGTCGTCCCATTCGCTAAAAAGGTTGAGGCGTCCTAATTGTACTTGGTTGAACGAGAAGTTTTGTACTTCGAGATCGGTGTTTAGCATCCGACTGCCGTAGAGGTCGGTAATGTTGAAGGTTCCGGTAGCCTTTCCGGCAAATTGAAGTACTGGGATATTCAGAATGTCAAAGATATAGCTCAGTTCTACTTGTTTCAGATCCAGTAACAGTGTATCGGCCGGATCTTTTGAAACTGTTCCTTCCATGTGGAGATATTCGGTGCCATTGGAGACGGAAAAGTCTTGTATCCCAATCTTGCCGTCTGCAATGGTGATAGTAGACGGGGCTATGTGCCAGGTGGAATCGTTCAGGATCAGCGGACTCTTGTTCAGTGAGATTTCCGTACGCAGTTTGGCAGGTCCTTTTTCCTGTTCTTCCTCGATGAAGAGTGTGGAGGCGGAGAGGTCTGCTTTAAACAAGCGTTCTTTGTTGTTGGCCCAGCTGATCTGCGTCTGTATCCGGTTGTCTTTTGCATCGGCTTTCAGGTCCATATAGTTGCGCAATCCTTTGGCATTGTAGTTGGTTGCCTTGAGCTTCAAGCTTACCCTGTCTTCCGGGTTGTCACAGGTCAGATAGCCGGATTCGAACATGGACTTGCCGATGTTGAATTTAGGCAGATAGGCCTCGAAGCGGAAGCGGTTGTACAGGTTATTGTAATGTCCTGTGATACGTCCTTGGGTCAACATCGTAAAAGGCAGTTTCAGGGTGTTGGATATGGCTTCCGTATTTTCGATAGTCAGCAAGAGGGAGAAATTGTTTTCCATCACCTTCTGTTTCTTTTGCGTGACGTTGATCAGAGCCGGGATATACCCCTTTAATGTTTGCATAAGGCTGGGAATGATTGTCGTGAAGGAATAAGCACCCGTCACTTCGCCGTTCAAGACGTCGGAGGTGATGGTCAGATGACGGTCCAGTGAATGCCCCGTAGCCTCTACCTTGAACTTTTTCAGGAAAAAGCTGTCCGGCTTGGTCTTGAAGGAGAGGCTGTCAAGCGTAATGCTCCCTTCTAGGTTGTCGATGTTGTTTCCCGTGAAGTCGGCATTCAGTGTGCAGGAGATATCCGGAGCCTCGTATTTATTCGTCAGATGGAGGCTGTCCGGATGGAAATGTTCCAGACGTGAAGTGAAGTTGAACATAGAATTTTTGCCTTCATGCAGGAATAGCCCTTCGGCATACAGTTTGCCGTTCGGATCGTCGATGTCCAGCATACCGTTGAACCCGTTTTTCTTGAAGTTGCCTGAGAGATGTATGTTCTCGTATTTGTAGCCTTTGTATTCGAACTCGTCTATATTCGCCTTTATATTACCTGAAAACGACCCGTTGGCAGGACGGTGTGTGTCCAGCGTAACGGCTAACTTGGCTGTTCCATACGGATTACCGTCTGGAAAAAGTTCATTCAGGTGCAAGGGGGAAGTCGAAAGGTGTCCTTTCAGGTAGGCGGCGATATTCTTCTCCTTGTCGTTTCCGAATATCAGGTCGGTCTGGACGGAACCGATTGCCGACGAGAACTTGCCGAAAGCGACCAGGTTGTCGAAGAAACCGGATATCTCTCCGGTAAAGTTGATCGTGCCTAACTTGACGATCGCATCCGGCAGCTTGACTGGGCGTTCGTTGAAGTTGTTAGCAAGGCCCGAAATTCCTTCGGTCGTGATATACATCTTATTGACTTGTCCGAAGATATAGGCGTCTTCCGGGTGTGTGATTCCTTTCATCTCCATCTTGCCGACAAAAAGCATCTTGTCGCTGTATTTCAGTGTCAGCCGTTTCAAGCCGATATTGTTTATGTAGCCCGATGCCTCGGCCGAAAGTTCGATGGTTTCCGAGAAGTTGCGGAATGCCGGGACGAAAGCGGAGAGGTCTTTCAGGCAAATTTGCGAAGGTGCGATATTCAGTTCGACTGGCGAATGATCCAGTAAATCGGATGCACTAACTGCTTCTCCGGTATGGATATGGGCGCGGTCTATTTTAAGATCTGTTTCTGGCAGCTTGATTTCAAAGTTGTTAATGATCGCGCTGTCTTTGTTGGCTACGATGTTGAGCGAAAGCTTGTTCAGCGAAAAGCCCGAAGCCTCGTCGAAACTCATCTTCTTGATATTGGCATTGAGGCTGTCCTTGTTGAATGCCTTCATAGAGATTTTGGCACTTATATTGCGGATGTCAATATGCTTGGCATTGAACTTTCCGGGGGTAGTGGCTGCATTCTTCACATCGTAACGGAAATTTCCCCGGCGTATTAAGATCGAGTTGAAACGCAGGTCGATATTGGATTGCTTTTTTACGGTGTCTTTGCTGGCGAAAGCATCGATGACGAATTGCAGGTTCAACTTATCTGCCGGCGTTTCCTTATGCAAGTTGACGGAGAAACCGAACAGGCGGACTGTCGAGAACACGATCCTGCCGTTTAGCAAAGGCAGGATTTCGAAACCTGCCGACACATGGTTGGCATCGAACAGTACGGTTCCGCTTTCATCTTCGAGATACAGATTTTCCAGTACCAGGCGGTTGAACCATTCGATGTCTACATTCCCGATCCGTACGGGCACACCTAAACGCTCGGATAATTCTCTCGTTGCCGTCGTTGCCACTTTTTGCTGCACATAGGGAATGCGCAATAAGATGGCCGGAGTTGCATAGAATATCCAGAACAGAGTAAGCAGGGTGACAATTATGTATTTAAGTCCTTTGATATCTTTACTATATTTAAGCACAAAACTACAACAATATCCCGATAGATTTCGTTAATTTGCACAAAAATTAAAACGAAGATATGAGTGTGACAATCTTAGGAATCGAATCATCGTGTGATGATACTTCCTCATCTGTAATACGCGACGGCGTGATGTTGTCGAATGTAATTGCCAGTCAAGCTGTTCACGAAGCCTACGGCGGTGTTGTTCCCGAATTGGCTTCCCGCGCACATCAACAGAACATTATTCCGGTGGTTGCCGAAGCGATCAAGCGTGCCGGTATCGATAAATCCGAATTGAGTGCCGTTGCTTTCACCCGTGGGCCAGGTTTGATGGGGTCGTTGTTGGTCGGAACTTCTTTTGCCAAAGGTTTGGCGGCTTCGTTAGACATTCCGATGATCGAGATCAACCATTTGCAGGCGCATGTGTTGGCCCATTTCATCAAGGAGACGCCGGAAGACGATCATGCTCCTTCGTTCCCGTTCCTTTGCCTGTTGGTATCTGGTGGAAACTCGCAGATTATCAAGGTGAACGCATACAACGATATGGAGGTGATCGGACAGACGATCGACGATGCTGCCGGTGAAGCGTTCGACAAATGTGCGAAGGTGATGGGGCTGGGGTATCCTGGGGGACCTGTCGTGAATCGCCTTGCCAACGAAGGAAACCCGAAGGCTTTTACATTTAGCAAACCGCATATCCCCGGTTACGACTATAGTTTCAGTGGGCTGAAAACCTCTTTCCTTTATACCTTGCGTGATAAACTACAGGAGGAACCTGATTTTATCGAAAAGAACAAGCAGGATCTTTGTGCCTCTTTGCAAGCGACGGTGATCGATATCCTGATGAACAAATTGCGCCGGGCGGCAAAAGATCTGGGCATTAAGGAGGTTGCCGTAGCTGGTGGCGTATCGGCCAATTCCGGCTTGCGGGATGCATTTCTTGACCATGCGAAACGTTTTGGCTGGAAGGTGCATATCCCGAAATTCTCTTTCACGACGGACAATGCGGCAATGGTTGCCATAACGGGGTATTACAAATATCTCGACAAGCAATTTTGCTCGATGGATGCGGCTCCCTTTGCAAGGGTAGAGGTGAAACTAAAGTAACATGTTGGTCGTTTCATGGGCATGAAACAAAAGTTTCCCCTGCATGAAACAAAAGTTTCCTACAGGGGAAACTTTTCATAAGATATAGGAACAAGGTAAAGAAGATACGAATGGTTATAGAAAAAGAAATAGGCGAGTTGCTTCGTTCCCGCCATCTGACGATGGGAACGGCTGAAAGTTGTACCGGCGGATATATTGCACATCTGATTACACGTGTGGCTGGCAGTTCAGATTACTTTTGTGGAGGAGTCGTTTCCTACAGCAATGAAGTGAAGCACCATGTTTTAGGCGTTTCGGAAGATAGCTTGGCGCAGTACGGGGCAGTCAGTCGTCCGGTCGTCGAGCAGATGGCGTTAGGTGCGATCCGTGTGTTAGGTTGCGACTGTGCGGTTGCCACTTCCGGCATTGCCGGTCCTGGTGGAGGTACGCCGGAAAAGCCGGTCGGAACTGTCTGGATTGCTGCCGCCCTGAAAGACATGGTCGTATCAGAATGCTGTCATTTCGGGACAGAGCGTGAAGATAATATCCGGTTGGCGGCGAATACGGCGTTGAGGATGCTGCAGCAGTTGCTATAAAATATGTTTCTCATTATTTATTGGCCTTTAGATGTGAAACATCCTGTATAAAACATCCGGTTGTTTTCTCGTGCCGTTTGGTTGGACACTTTGAATTGCGGAAAGGCCTGTTCCAGCCTTAGCACCAATGTGTCGCCTAAAGATGTATATAAACTGTCGGCGGTCGAATTATAGGGAAGACTGCCGAAATAGCAAAGATGATTTTCATTCATGAAAAGATCGGCGCCTAACCAACCTTTTCGGATACCCCATTCGGTTGAATCGGGGAGGGAAACATAGAGGTCGAGACTGTCCGATTGTACCATCAGGTTCAAAGGGGCGTTTTTGTCGAATGACTTGCGCAGACGGTCTTGGTCGGGTAGCAGGTAACTTTGCCGGTTTCGTTGGATTTGGGCGACTTCTTCGAGTAGTTTCTTGCTGTAACTTGCCACCCATATGCCCTCGTGTTGATAATAACCGAAAAAACGGTTTCCGGTATCCGGGTAATAGGTAAAAGTGATGCCGTCCCTTTTTTGTTTCTGCGGAGCGAACGAGCCGAAAGCCTTTTGCAATGTGTTTTCCTCTATCCGGCCGACGAGGTTGTTTCCCGCTTGTGCATAAAGGATAACTCCCTGTGGATGGAAAGATAGAAGTAACCACGGGATATTCCGGTTGTTTTGGATGATGGAAAGGTAGATATCCGGAATCTTCGAGGCGAAAGCATCCCGTTCCGAGTCTCGGGATAAGATATATTTGGTGAAAGCGGCAGGGCGATTTACACTTAGGATCGCATCCGATGCCGGGGCGACTAAGGTATATAGATCAGTCCGCACCGTATCTTTCTCTTTTTGCATTTTGCCTAAAAAGAACCAGACTGCCACCAGAGTAGCGAGAGCAGCTATAACGAATGTCACTATTTCTCGCTTGTCAGCTTTCATTGTACGTTATGTTTTCTTGGGACTCAGGAAATATTTACACCAAGGTTTGAGACCACATTCTTCGCATTTGGGCTTGCGGGCGATACAAGTGTAACGTCCGTGCAGGATCAACCAGTGGTGGGCGATCGGGATTTGTTCCTCCGGGATATGCTTCACCAACTCCTTTTCCGTTTCCAACGGGGTTTTGCTGTTGTTTGTCAGGCCGATGCGGTTGGCTACGCGGAACACATGTGTGTCGACAGCCATTGCCGGCTTGTTGTAGACGACCGAGGCTATGACGTTTGCCGTCTTGCGGCCTACGCCGGGCAACTTTTGCAACTCGTCGATATCGGATGGTACGACACCGTCGAAATCGGACATCAGCATCTTCGCCATGCCGACTAAATGTTTTGATTTATTGTTGGGATAAGATACGCTTCGGATATATTCAAAGATCACTTCCGAAGTAGAAGCGGCCATGACTTCGGGGGTCGGAAAATCCCGGAAGAGGGCAGGAGTGATCATATTCACCCGTTTATCCGTACATTGGGCGGACAGGATCACAGCGATAAGCAACTGATACGGGTTGTCGTAATGCAGTTCCGTTTCGGCGACCGGCACATGCTCGTTGAACCAATTCAAGACTCCTTTATATCGTTCCTCTTTGCGCATATATTATTTTATTAGTGACATGAAATTTTTACCAAGAAGCAATCCTAAGAATACGGCTAACAATCCTAACACATTGCTGGCGATCAGGTTTAAAAGTGCCAACTTATATTCGCCTGTTTTCATCAGCGACATCGTATCTAGTGCAAACGAAGAGAATGTGGTAAATCCGCCGAACAGCCCGGTGAAGAGAAATACTCTTGCGCCCGCAGATAGATTACAAGTTTCGGCTATACTCCAACAGAAGCCGATGAGGAAAGAGCCGATCACATTGACCGAAAGTATCCCGAAAGGGAAGGAGTGTAGCATCGAACGCTGTACCCACGTGGAAACTCCGTAGCGGAATACGGTGCCGATTGCCCCTCCTGTTATAAGTAGTAAAACCTTTATCATACCATTTACGTTTTTAGTGTGTTTTTCCCCGGGCTGGTTAAGGACCCGGGGAAGATGGTAAATGATTTAGGTTCTCAACTTAATTGGCTGACTCAAACTGTCTCAGAAAACGGACATCGTTTTCGGAGAACATGCGTAAGTCTTTTACTTGGTATTTCAGGTTTGTTATACGCTCAATCCCCATTCCTAAAGCATAACCGGAATATACTTTGCTGTCGATACCACAGTTTTCAAGCACATTCGGGTCTACCATACCGCAACCGAGAATTTCTACCCAACCGGTTCCTTTACAGAACGGGCAGCCTTTTCCACCACAGATATTACAAGAAATATCCATTTCGGCAGAAGGTTCAGTGAACGGGAAATAAGATGGACGCAAGCGAATTTTCGTGTCTGCGCTGAACATTTCTTTGGCGAAGAACAGTAATGCCTGTTTCAAGTCGGCGAAAGAAACGTTTTTGTCCACATACAAGGCTTCTACCTGATGGAAGAAACAGTGTGCGCGATAGGAGATCGCTTCATTACGATATACACGTCCCGGACAGATAATACGGATAGGAGGCTCTTGATTCTCCATGACACGTGTTTGTACGGAAGAAGTGTGTGTACGAAGCAATACGTCCGGATTATGTTGGATAAAGAAAGTATCCTGCATGTCGCGGGCAGGGTGGTCTTCTGCAAAGTTCAAAGAAGAGAATACATGCCAGTCGTCTTCGATTTCCGGTCCTTCAGCAATGCTGAATCCTAAGCGTCCGAAGATGTCGCAGATTTCTTTCTTTACGAGTGAAAGCGGATGGCGAGTACCTAATTCAATAGGATAGGATGTACGGGTGAGGTCGATGTCATCATTCGTCGTCTGTACATTCTCAAAGCTGGCTTTCAGCTCATTAATTCTATTTTGGGTTGCCTCTTTCAGCTTGTTGAGGTGCTGGCCGACTTCACGCTTCTGATCTGCCGCTACATTGCGAAAATCATTCATCAGCAAAGATATTTCACCTTTTTTGCTGAGATATTTAATGCGTAATGCCTCCAGTTCTTCAGCGTTTGCCGCTTTCAGGTTCTCTACTTCCTTAAGCAGAGCGTTAATCTTATTGATCATTTCTAATCATTTTTATTTTCAACGTGCAAATTTACTCCTTTCTTTGAATACTGCAACCGATTACGGTGGGTTTTTTTGAAAAAAGGGAGTCAACTATTCTCTTTTTATCAGAAATTGTAAGCTACGCCGATACCTAAAATATCTTTGAACTGAACTTTGGCGCCGCGTTTTTCGCCTTCATCATTAATGGTTTTTACGTCGTTGTCGTATTTGAGCGTGGTGTTGAGTGTAGCATTGAGGTATTTGTTAATTTTCATGTTGATCAGAACATCCCAGTTCATGTCTACGTTACCGAACTACTTATTATAAGGAATAAAAAAGTCCACGTTTATGATCTGGTTCACGTTCTCCATGATTTTTCACAAATGTAAAAAACAGGTAGCATTCGCTTTTGTTTACCCAGACTTCACAGATCAAAGTTATTATCCGTTCATCTTACCGTTTTCTTTTGAGCGGCAATCGAGGAAAGAGCTTTCTAAAACGGATCAAATGACTCGTGATGTTGCTGCCCGCAATGATGATTGTCACGGCGAGAATAATTAATAATATCCCGCAACCGATCCTTGGTGTCAAGGTTTCACCGAACACGGCAACCCCGAAAAATACAGCTGTGACCGGCTCTAGTGCTCCCAGTATGGCTGTCGGTGTCGAACCGATATACTGGACAGCACTAGTTGTACAAAGGAATGAAATGGCGGTAGGGAAGACGGCAAGTGCGATCAGGTTTCCCCAAAGATACCATTTGTCCACAATATAAAGGTCTTTCCCGAACCCGACACGGACAAAGAATAGAGATACGCCGAAAAGCAGTATGTAAAAAGTCAGCGGAAGCGTAGCCACGTTTTTCAGTGTCGATTGGTTCACTCCTATTATGTAGATGGCATAGGAGAGAGCTGAAGCCATAACCAGCAAAACACCGGTGAGACTGAGTGTTGTGCCATCACCGCTTTTATAGAGCAGACCGATACCTGATAGTGCCAGTAAAATGCAAAAGACTGTTTGTAAGGTTAGTTTCTCTTTGAATACAAGTGCCATAATCAATGCGACCATGATCGGATAGACGAAAAGAAGTGTAGAAGCAATCCCGACTTCCATATAATTGTAACTTTGGAACAAAGCTAATGAAGAAAAAGCAACCAATAGCCCCATGACAATCAGTGGAACTGCTGCTTTATGTTCTATTTTGAAACTTCTCCCTCTCCCTTTAATCATCATGCCTAGTATGGGAATTGCGAACAAGTACCTGAAAAAAAGAACCGAATCAGGATCCATTCCGTCTTTATACAGTGGAAGAGCAAATAGTGGGTTAGTTCCGTAAGTCGCAGCGGCGATCGCTCCCAAAAAATATCCTTTTACCTTTGTATTCATGTCATGTAGAATTTGAGGTGCAAATGTAATAATATATATTGATCTTTTTTGTTCTGTTAAAATCTGCAATTTGTAATTTCCTGCCCTTGTATCTCTCCCTTTTGGAGGCTGGACAGGGAAGGAAGCGAAACTACAGCAGCTTACAATAATCCCTGCAAAAAGTTATTCACATTCGGATACCTATGAGAGGCAAAGGCATTTGCTTAGTCAAATAATAAAATAAATGTTTCCGGGCATTGAAATAAAAAGAGGATAAATATTGGGGGAGGATACCCGGGAACATTCTTTGTATTTAATTTATTTTGACTTTTTCCCCTGATGGGCTACGGCATCCATTAGTTTTTTGATTTTTTCCGGATCGTCGAGGAAATAATCCTTTACGAAATTCAGATTATCGTCAAACTCAAATATATACGGTACGGCAGTCGGCAGATTGAGATGTATGATTTCGTCGTCCGGAATGTTTTTTAAATATTTGATGATCCCGCGTAGGCTGTTCCCATGAGCGGCAATCAATATCTCATCGGAAGTTTCGAGTGAAGGGATTTTCCTTGTTCCAGATACTTTCCCCGTGGCGGAGCAATACTATTTTTTTCATATTCTTCTGTTTTTACATTTATATATATAACAACAGGACGAAGGCGATGGATTAGAGCTGCTTTTTCATTAATCTGTAAAAGTGGTTATATTATCTGTAATCCGTATACAGTCCGGTTATTATTATCCGTCTATTTTTGCAATTGTAAAAGCTTGTCTGGTATTTTATCGAAAAAGTAGTATATTTGCAGGCAATAATTTAAGAATCAAAAAATTGTGGGATATGCCTTTGAAGCGTTTCGGAGTCTCGTTGGAGGATAACCTGCTGGAGTCGTTGGATCAGTATGTGAGCGAGAACGGTTTCGCCAACCGTTCGCAGGCGATCCGTTTTCTGGTGGAGAAGAATGTCGCTGAAAAGAAATGGCAATGTAACCATATCGTGGCAGGTACGATCATTCTTATGTATGACCAGGTAAAAAAGGATATTACTTCCCGGATTGCCGATATTCAGCAAAATTATCAGGATGTTATCTTGTCTTCTTCCCAATATTATGTGAACCGGAATTTTTGTCTGCACATTGCAACCGTGATGGGCACAGCTTACCGTCTGACTGAGTTGTCGGACCGGTTGACTACGATAAAGGGGCTTAAGCATGGCAAGTTGGTTATGAGCCGGGCTGATTAGATATATTTTTTACCCGTATGGTGACACGAATTTTGAAAAGTGTAACACGATTAAATAACAATAGAAATTTAATACATAAAAGTGAGATATGAAAAAAGTAATTTTACTTGCTTCCGGGCTTTTGTGCAGTTCGCTGGTCTTTGCAAGCGATCCGGCTGCAATTGATAGTCTGATTAATTTACAGGGGGTTGTGATTTCAGCGAATAAGGTACAAGTGAACCGAAGCAGTGTGCCACTTACTATCTCGGTGATAGACCGGGAGCAGATCGAGGCGAGCAGCGAATCGGCATTGTTGCCGGTACTTTCCCAACATGTCCCCGGATTGTTTGTGACGCAAAAGGGAATTACCGGTTTTGGAGTTTCGGAAGGAGCGGCAGGTACGGTTAACATTCGTGGTGTCGGAAGTGGAAATAAGGTTTTAATGCTGTTCGACGGGCAACCGCAATGGGCTGGAGTGTTCGGACATTCTTTGCCTGATACTTATGTGGCTTCGGATGTAGAGCGCGTGGAAGTGATTCGTGGTCCCGGTTCTTTGCTGTATGGTTCTAACGCGATGGGAGGGGTTGTCAATATCATTACCCGTCATCATAAACAGAAAGGACGGCGTACACAGGCGCGTGTGATGTATGGCTCTTACAATACGCAAAAATATATGGTGAATAATGGTTTTAACGTAGGTAAATTCAGTAGTTTTATCTCGATAAATCACGATCGAACCGATGGGCATCGACCAAATTCGGATTTTAACATCACAAATGGTTTTGCTAATTTAGGATATGCTTTCAATGAGCATTATAAGATGACAGGTGATGTAAGCCTTGCCAAATCGAAGTTTCAAAATCCTGGTAAAACATTTGAGCCTGTTATAGACAATAAAATGAATATTTTGCGTGGAACAGCTTCTATGGCATTGGAAAATAATCAGGGTAAGATGAGCGGGGCCTTGCGCCTGTTCTATAATTGGGGAAACCATAAAATCAATGATGGTTACAATCCAGGAGAAGAGCCTTTGACTTATCTTTTTCGTTCTGACGACCACAACGTGGGAGTTCAATTGTATGAATCGTTCCGTTTGTTTAAGGGGAATAACTTTACTGTCGGTGTGGATTATAAAAACTGGGGTGGACATGCTTGGAATGACAATAATGACGGTTCAAAAAAAGAATTGGTGGATAAAACGGTGAATGAAACAGCCGGATATGCCATCATGCAACAAGAACTTTTTGGCATATTGAGCCTGAATGCCGGTGTCCGCTATGAACACAGTAGCACTTATGGAGGCGAATGGGTTCCGCAGGGAGGAGTTACGGTACGTCCGTTTGAAGGAAATACGATCCGTGCATCTGTCTCTAAAGGATTTCGTAGTCCGAATATCCGCGAAATGTATATGTGGGGAGCTGCCAATGCAGATTTGAAACCGGAGAGTATGGTAAATTATGAAGTTGCTGTCGGACAGTCTTTTTTAGGGGGCGACTTGTATACTGAGCTGACAGCTTTCTTTATCGATGGGAAAGATATGATTTATTCCGTAAGCGTGAATGGGGACGGTAGACCTCCTTATAAGAATTTGAATACAGGAACCTTTACGAATAAAGGTATAGAGTTTGAAGCTCGCTATCAGATTTGCAAAAATTTGAACCTGGATATGAACTATAGTTATCTGCATATGAGCAAACCTATTCCTGGAGCCCCTGGACATAAGTTCTATGCAGGGGCCACCTATATGCCGGGACGTTTCACTTTGAACGTGAATATGCAGTCTGTCTTTGATTTGTATACAGATGCAGAATACTCTAAGAAAGAGGATTTTACAACTTTGAATGCGAAAGTCGCTTATCGTTTCGGTACACGTGATAAAGGATTGAACCTCTTTGTGAAAGGAGAAAACCTGACGGCAACCCGTTACACTATTAATGATGGTTTTCCGATGCCGAAAGCGATCTTCATGGGTGGGATTGATGTCACTTTCTAAACATTTTGTATACCTTTGCGCCTTGTAACAATTAATAAAAATCATTATGTCAGTTGCAAAAAGGGATTTAGAGGATAATAGAAAGGTGACCACACATCGCCTGATAGAAATGAAACAGCGTGGGGAGAAAATTTCCATGTTGACAGCTTACGATTATTCGATGGCTCAACTGATCGATCAGGCTGGTATGGATGTCATATTGGTAGGCGATTCGGCTTCCAACGTAATGGCTGGTAATGTAACGACACTGCCGATCACGCTTGACCAAATGATCTATCATGGCAAATCGGTCATGAAAGCGGTGAAACGTGCCTTGGTGGTGGTGGACCTGCCTTTTGGCACGTATCAAGGAAACTCAAAAGAAGCGTTGGCTTCGGCTATCCGTGTGATGAAGGAAACGCATGCGGATTGTATCAAGCTTGAAGGAGGTTCTGAAATTCGGGAATCTATCGAACGTATTCTGTGTGCGGGTATTCCTGTCATGGGACATCTGGGATTGACGCCTCAGTCTATTAATAAGTTCGGGACATATACGGTTCGTGCCCGTGAGGAAGCGGAAGCGAAGAAGCTGATCGCAGATGCTCATCTGTTGGAAGAGATCGGTTGCTTTGCAATCGTATTGGAAAAGATTCCGGCTGCTTTGGCTGCACAGGTCGCTTCCGAACTGACGATTCCGATTATCGGTATCGGTGCCGGCGGAGGAGTAGACGGACAGGTGTTGGTCATGCATGATATGTTAGGTATCAACCAGGGATTTTCTCCCCGTTTCTTGCGCCGTTATGCGAATTTGGCAGAAGATATCACCCGTGCCGTGCAGACTTATATTGAGGATGTGAAGACGCAAGATTTCCCGAACGAGAAGGAACAATATTAATAATGTGTCAGTCCCATCTGTTGATCGGTGCTGCTTCATCGGGGAGCGGGAAAACAACTTTTACACTAGGTTTGCTTCGTGCCTTGAAGAACCGTTCGTTTAAGGTGCAGCCTTTCAAATGTGGGCCTGACTATATCGACACTCGTCATCATAGAATGGCTGCCGGTAATCCGTCCGTGAACTTGGATCTCTTTATGATGTCAGAGGCACACGTGCGTGATTTGTATGCCGGCTATACGGAAAAAGCGGATGTGGCGGTAACCGAAGGCGTGATGGGATTGTTTGACGGGTATGACGGTATGAAAGGGAGCTGTGCGGAAATCGCCTGTATGCTGAAAATACCGGTAGTCCTGATTGTAAATGCGAAAAGTACGGCATATTCGGTGGCTCCTTTATTGTACGGGTTTAAACAATTCAACAAGCAAGTGCAGATAGTTGGGGCTGTCTTTAATTTTGTTGCTTCCGAAAACCATTATTCTTTTTTGAAACAGGCTTGTGAAGATGCCGGAGTCGAGGCATTGGGATATCTTCCCAAGTGTGCGGATGTGGAGATCCCCAGCCGTCATTTAGGGTTGTCTCTCGATGAAGATTTCTGCTTTGAAGAGTTCGCCGACCGTGTAGCGGAACTTGTCGAAAAGCATGTAAACATCAATCGGTTGCTGGAGTTGACAAAACCAGTTGCGACAGCTGTCGTTCCTATATCCGCAGGTCGTCATATCTATAAACGTGAGCCTTCTTTCCCTATTGCGGTAGCCTGCGATCCTGCATTCAATTTTGTATATGAAGCGAATATTCGCTATCTGCATCATTTAGGGGAAGTTACATATTTCAGTCCGTTGGCAGACACTTCTTTGCCGGATGCTGGTTTCGTGTACCTTCCCGGAGGTTATCCGGAGTTATATCTTGCTGCTTTATCGGCAAACAGGCAGATGCTTCAGTCCATTCGCCGGTATGTTGAGAGTGGAGGAAAATTGTTGGCTGAATGTGGAGGTATGATGTATCTATGTGACGAGATACGAGATAAAAATGGATACGTTTATCCTATGGCTGGCGTGTTGCACCAGTCTGCAACAATGGAGAATATGAAGTTACGCCTGGGATATCGCACCTTATTATACAACGAAACTCGTCTGAAAGGGCATGAGTTCCACTATTCCCGTCTGGTGGAACAACAGAATCCGCTTCCGTCCTGCGCTGTCGCTTATACTGCCAAAGGAGTGGAAACGGATACTCCGCTTTATCATTATAAAAATGTTTGGGCAGGATATACGCATTTGTATTGGGCGGATCCGGTCGGAAACGAATGGTTTACCAAATTTGTCATCGATGGCAATACTTGAAGTCTGTATACAAATAAATAAGAAAGATGAAAATATATACGCGTGGAGGAGATAAAGGTCGTACTGGGATTCATGGAGGCGAGCGGGTGGATAAAGATGATATCCGGATCGAAGCGAACGGGACACTGGACGAGGTGAATGCTGAAATAGGCATTATCCGTGCATTACTCCCGGCTGAACATGAATGGCAAAGCTTGCTGGGGAAAATACAAATGGAGATGATGGCGGTCATGTCACATGTGGCGACTCCATCGGCTATTCGTGATAAGAATCCGAACAAAATATCCGATGATCTTGTTCTTGTTTGTGAGGAACAGATCGATGCTTTGTCGGCAAAGATGGAGGATAACGGTTATTTTATCCTGCCTGGCGGCTCTTTGGTTTCCGCTCACTTGCAGTTGGCCCGTACGATCGTACGCCGTGCCGAACGCCGTCTGTGGACGTTGAACCGGAAAGATCCGGTTTCACCAGGGATCATGCAGTTCGTGAACCGCCTTTCCGATTTGTTTTTTACAATGGCACGCTATGAAATGTTTCGCCAGGGGAATGCGGAGGAACGTTGGCAGTCGTTTTTGTATAAGAGAAAAAAATAGAATAAGACTTGAAGATTCCATAAAGAAGCTGTTCACATTTTTGTGAATACTGAAAGAATACGTTATATTTGTACGCAAATACGAGAACGATATGTTTGTTACATTCGAAGAAGTATATTTGCGTGACCTTTACGAGAAAGGAAAGACTGATAACAAGAAGCCTCGTTATCAGCCTGATGTGATAAGGTGTTATCAAAAGTGTATAGATTTTCTTTTGGATGCCAAGAAGGTAGAAGAACTTCTTTTGATAAATTCCTTGAATTATGAGATGCTGAAAGGCGATAAGGCTGGTATTTCATTTGTACGGGTGAATAATAAGTATCGAGTTGAGTTTACCGTAAGGGATTCGATAGAAGAACCGATTGTTACCGTATGTAATATAATAGAATTATCAAACCATTATAAATGATTGTAGCTATGATTACACTTCAAGGTATTGATCCTAAAATGATCGCCAATAATTTGACTCCATCCAACCCCATACATCCAGGCGAGTTGATAAAGGATGAAATAGAATATCGAGGTATTTCGCAGCGGAAATTGGCATTGCAAATGGGGGTTTCTCCGACATTGCTGAATGAAATATTGAATGGAAAGCGTTCTGTTTCGACAGAATATGCTCTTTTGTTTGAAGCGGCGCTTGGTATTGATGCAGAAGTTTGGATTCGTCAGCAAGCTCGGTATGACATGCAAATGGCAAAATCCGATATCTCTTTTTTGGAGAGATTGGCCCATATTAGAAAAATAGCGGCAGTATTATAGTAGGTACAGATTAAAATTAAGAATAGATATGATATCCGTAAAAAAATATATCGAGTCCAATAAAGACCGTTTCATCGAAGAGCTTTTCTCTTTGATCCGTATTCCATCGATAAGTGCCAAACATGAACATAAGCCTGATATGGAGGCTTGTGCAAAACGCTGGACAGAACTCTTGCTTGCAGCCGGTGCCGATAAAGCGGTTGTGATGCAGACCGAAGGCAACCCGGTTGTGTATGGGGAAAAGATGGTTTCTCCTGAGGCGCAGACCGTTTTGGTCTATTCGCACTATGACGTAATGCCCGCCGAGCCGTTTGACCTGTGGAAGAGTCGCCCGTTCGAACCCGAAATCCGGGATGGCCGTATCTGGGCGCGTGGTGCGGATGATGATAAAGGGCAGGCCATGATGCAGGTAAAAGGTTTCGAGACAGCCCTGAATCTGGATTTGCTGAAATGTAATGTGAAGTTTATCTTCGAGGGAGAAGAAGAGATCGGTTCGCCGAGCCTCGAAGCCTTCTGCCGTACACATAAAGAATTGTTGAAAGCGGATGTGATCCTGGTTTCCGATACCAGCATGGTCAGTGCCGAAACGCCATCCCTGACAACCGGACTTCGTGGGCTTGCCTATTGGGAGATCGAGGTCACGGGTCCTAACCGCGATTTGCATTCCGGGCATTTCGGTGGTGCGGTTGCCAACCCGATCAATGTGTTGTGTAAGCTGATGGCCGATATAACAGATGCTGACGGGCGCATCACAATCCCCGGTTTCTACGATGATGTGGAAGATGTTTCGCCTGCCGAACGCGAGATGATCGCCCAGATTCCATTTGATGAAGCGAAATATAAAGCGGCCATCGGTGTGGATGAGTTGTTCGGTGAAAAAGGATATTCCACGTTGGAACGCAATAGTTGCCGTCCTTCCTTCGATATCTGCGGCATCTGGGGCGGTTATATGGAAGAGGGCAGCAAGACGGTCCTTCCTTCCAAAGCATACGCCAAAGTTTCCTGCCGTCTGGTTCCGCATCAGGATCATGAGAAGATTTCGAAACTGTTTGAAGAGTACATCGCTCGTGTGGCTCCGGCTTATGTCAAGGTAAGAGTGACGCCTAAACATGGTGGACAAGGTTATGTTTGTCCGATCGATCTTCCCGCTTATAAGGCGGCAGAGGAAGCCGTTGCCGTAGCTTTTGGCAAACGTCCGTTGGCCGTGCGCCGTGGCGGAAGTATCCCTATTATCTCGACTTTCGAGCAGGTGTTGGGCATCAAGACTGTCCTGATGGGATTCGGCCTCGAACAGAATGCGATTCATTCGCCCAACGAAAGCTGTACGCTTGACTTCTTTTATAAGGGAATCGAGTCGGTAGCCGAATTTTATAAACGATTCAATTGATATGACAAATAATGAAATAGTTGTTCGTGCGCTTGCCAATACAGGCATTACTGCTCTGAACGAGATGCAGCAGGCGGTATTGGATGCCGGGACGACAAAAGACATGGTGCTGCTCAGTCCGACAGGGTCGGGCAAGACGTTGGCTTTCCTTTTGCCTTTGCTGACGACGTTGACGGATGAGGACAAAAAGATACAGGCCGTGATCATCGCTCCTTCCCGTGAGCTGGCTTTGCAGATCGAAACGGTATTCCGTTCGTTGGGAGCCGGATATAAGGTGAATTGTTGTTACGGAGGGCATCCCATCCGCACGGAGAAGAAGAGTCTCGAACATCCGCCGACGGTCCTGATCGGCACGCCGGGGCGTATCGTCGACCATTTGGAACGGGATAATATCAATCTGGACAGTGTGCGTACGCTGATCCTTGATGAGTTTGACAAATCGCTCGAACTGGGTTTTCTTGCTGAAATGAAGGAGATTTTGGCACATCTCCCAGGCGTGCGCCGCCGGGTGCTGACTTCGGCAACGGCAGCAGTCGATATTCCTGCTTTCACCGGGATTACAGCTCCGGTACGATTGTCGTTCTTGAAAGATGTGAAGGAGTCGAAAGGGCTGGCTTTGCGTGTGGTCAAGTCTCCAGTTAAGGACAAGCTGGAAACCTTGTACAAGCTTTTAGGTGAACTGAAAGGTGGTTCTGCCCTTATCTTCTGCAATTATCGGGAGACGGTAGAACGGGTGAGCAACTATCTGACCGAAATGGGTGTAGATAACGAATACTTCCACGGAGGAATGGAGCAACCGGAACGTGAACGTGCCTTGTCGCATTTCCGTAACGGCAGTGCTACCGTATTTATTTCTACTGATTTGGCCTCTCGCGGTCTTGATATTCCAGAAGTGAAGAATGTGATCCATTATCATCTTCCTGTGAGTGAAGAGGCGTACGTGCATCGTAACGGACGTACGGCTCGTATGAATGCGGAAGGGGTTGCTTATCTGATCTTGAATGCGGAAGAGACGATTCCTGAATATATCACCCGCGAGCCGGATGAGTTTTTCTTGCCGGAAGTGGCAAAGAAGCCCGTCCGTTCCGAGTGGGTGACACTGACGATCAATCGGGGGAAACGGGACAAATTGAGCAAGAAGGATGTGGTCGGCTTCCTCTTTCAGAAAGGTGGACTGGAAAAGGACGATTTAGGCATAGTCGAGATAAAGGAAAGTTGCGCTTTCGCAGCTGTCAAGCGGACTAAACTATCCGGTTTGCTGGGGCGTATTCGGAATGAAAAGATAAAGAACATGAAAGCTAAGTTTATATGAGCATATTGATAAAAGGCGCTTTATTGGATGGTGCTGTAACTGATGTCTATATAGAGAAAAAGGAGATCAGGCAGGTAGGGACGGATCTTCAGGTACAGGCGGATCAGGTGATAGACGGAAGGCGTAAAGCCTTGATCCCTGGTTTCGTAAATGCGCATACACATGCCGCTATGACGCTTTTCCGTGGTTTTGGCGATGACATGCCGTTGATGCCCTGGCTGGAGCAGAAGATCTGGCCGAATGAAGCGAAATTGACGCGCGAGGATGTTTATTGGGGAACGAAGCTTGCTTGTCTCGAAATGATAAAAAGCGGGACGACAACGTTTTTCGATATGTATCATAAGTTCTGGGCTACGGCCGATGCTGTCGAAGAAATGGGGCTGCGTGCATTGCTTGCTGGTGTCTGTTTCGATCATTTCAAACCAGAATTGGCAGAAAAGAGCAAGCGTGAAAACGAGAAACTTGTTGTCGATGTGGAAAACTATAGCAAGCGCATACGGTATGCGGTCGGTCCCCATGCCATTTATACCGTGTCTGGCGAACTGTTACAGTGGATACATGGTTTTGCTGCCGAGCATTCCGTCCCGATTCATCTGCATTTGGCAGAGACGGAAGGCGAAGTCAGAAACTCAATCAAACAGTTCGGTTTTACTCCTGTACGTTATTTATATAAATTAGGCATATTATCCCCACGTCTGATCATTGCGCACGGTATCTATGTCGATGATGACGAGGTTCGTATGCTGGCGGATCACGGAGTGAAAGTAGTGCATAATCCGGCATCCAATATGAAGCTGGCCTCCGGCATTCAATTCAAATTTTGTGAGATGCGAAAGGCCGGTGTTACTGTCGCTTTAGGTACTGACGGTTGTTCTTCTTCCAATAATCTGGATATGATCGAGGCGATGAAACTTGCTTCGCTTTTAGGCAAGGCCTGGCGGAAAGACCCGGAGGCGATTCCTGCCAGTGAAATATTCCAGGCGGCGACGGAAGCCGGTGCTTTGGCTATCGGACTGAAAGCCGGACGGATTGCCGAAGGCTATCTGGCGGATCTCTGTCTGGTCGATTTGGATATCCCGGCTTTTACCCCGAATCATAACTTTGTCTCCAATCTCGTGTATGCAGCAAACGGCAGTTGTATCGATACCGTTATCTGTGATGGTAAAATCCTGATGCAAGACAAAAAGGTTCCGGGCGAGGAGGAGATTATGGAGCATACAGCCGAACTTGCCTATAAGTTGGTAAGAGAACCGTAGGCGAGAAAACCGAAGTTCCCTCGACATGAAACCTATTCTTTTGTGACGTTGAACAATTAATTTGAATGTATATGAATACAAATGACAATACTATTTATCGGGAAGCGGTTGGTTACCTGTCGTCTCGTATTACTGGTAATCCGGAAACCGCTATTATCTTAGGCAGCGGCTTGGGGTCCCTTGCAGACCAGATCGAAGAAGCTGTGGTTATTCCCTATAGTGAGATTCCGCATTTTATGCATTCGACAGCCGCAGGACATAAAGGAAACTTCATCTGCGGCAGGTTAGGAGGGAAGCAGGTGCTTGCCATGCAGGGACGTTTCCATTATTATGAGGGCTATACCATGCAGCAAGTGACCTTCCCCGTCCGGGTGATGAAGCTCTTGGGTATTAAGAATCTGTTGGTTTCCAATGCCGCAGGCGGTATCAATACGAGTTTCAAAGTCGGTGACCTGATGATCATACGCGATCACATCAATATGATGCCTAATCCGCTGATCGGTCCGAATGACGAACAGTTCGGAACCCGTTTCCCGGATATGACGCGCGCGTATGACCGGGAGTTTATTGGGCTTGTCGAAGAAATTGCCGCGTCCCACGGTATCTCATTGAAGAAGGGCGTATATGTCGGACTGACAGGTCCTTCTTTCGAAACTCCGGCTGAGTATGCTTTCTACGGCAGGGTCGGAGGCGACGCGATCGGAATGAGTACGGTTCCGGAGGTAATCGTGGCTCGTCATGCCGGTTTGCGTGTATTCGGTATGTCCGTGATTACAAATGAAGGCTATCATTTTGCCGATGATTTCGTCAATGACGGGGCCGATGTGATTGTCGCCGCCAATCAAGCGGCAGCGGTCATGACCATTCTCTTCCGGGAATTAGTTGCCAAGATATAAGAAGGGAAGAAGATGAAAAAGTGTTGGATTATGGGGATTGTGGGATTGGTGCTTTTTGCCGATTGCACCAATGTTGGTGCACAATACCAAGTTTGTTGAAATGCTTGATAAGAAGGACAGCATTGTCTGGCAAGAAAAATATCCGGTACAAGCCGGCATTGCTGACGGTCACATTTATATAGATAAGGAGCTGAATCCGGAAGATTACCGTATCCATGCCTATACCAGATTCTCCTTTTTGGACGATACTATCGTTCTTTCTATCCTAAGAAGATACGTATCGTAAAGACTATAGCAAATAAAGGATATGATTCCTCCGTACCTCCGGATACGCGAGTCGCTAAACTGACCTTTTTTCCGGAAGGAGGTAATTTGATAGAAGGGATACCTGCAAAAGTGGCATTCAAGGCGTTGAACGAGAAAGGTATATATGGTATAAAAGTTTTTTCGCAAAACAACTGTCATACTATCATAGTTGAATTTATATGACTGTATAACAGTTTGTTATTCTATGATAGTTCCTGTTTTCAACTATCATTCATCTATCATAACCATCATGGGGAAAAACAATAAATTATTATATATCAGCCTTCTATCAAATTCATGATGTGTCCCGAAGTTGACACAAAACAGCATAAAAAGGCTCGTTTTTTCATGAAGACAAGCTACTTTTTTGGTGAAAACAACTTGAAAAGTTTCTTCAGACCCGGGTGGAAGGGCATGGGAGATCCGGGTGTGGAGGAGGTGGAGACCCGGATCTTCGTGAAACCGGAACGGGGATGTGGAGCTGTTTATCTGCCTTGTTTGAGGAGATTTTATGCACTGTTTCTGATTATAATCCAGTGGAGTTCCTGTTTTTTAACGCAAACAGTCCCTTACGATTTACGTTTCCCCTATATTTGCCATAATCATATATAAAAGACATTTTCAAGATGAAAAAGAGTTGGATTATCAGAGTTTTTTGGGGCGCTCTCTTTTGGCGGAAGGAGCTTGGAATTCCGAGATATGGTAGTGACGATTGAAGGCGATAAACTTGTGCCATACGCAGGCAATATAGGCATGGCACTTGTTAATCAGTTCGAGAAGGTGGCTATCAATTTTAATGACTGCTTTGTTGTGTTTGAGTAGTTTGTTCCCTTTTTCTTTCATGCTCAAGCATGGAAATCGGAAGTATTTATGTACTTTTGTAAGCATGAAAACATTTGTAATAGCAGGATGCGGACGGCTTGCCGGAATCGTTTCGGAAGCTGTCGTCAAAGGGTTGTTGCCCGAATATGAGTTGGTGGGAGCCTATTCGCGTACGGTAGCCAAGGCGGAACGTATTGCCGGTCGGATGGCAGAGGCAGGGAAAAGTTGTGCCGTCTGTACTACGGTGGATGAGTTGCTGGCCTTGAAACCCGATATACTGGTGGAAACGGCTTCTCCGGCCGCTCTTCGGGAGTTCGCCGTTCCGGCGTTGAAGAACGGGACTTCTATCGTGACCCTTTCGATCGGTGCGCTGGCCGATGATGTGTTTTACCGGGAAGTATGCGAAACGGCCAAGGAGAACGGGACACGTATCTATATCGCTTCGGGAGCTACCGGAGGGTTCGATGTCTTGCGCACAGCAGCCTTGATGGGGAAGGCGACTGCCCGTTTCTACAATGAAAAGGGACCTGATGCCTTAAAAGGAACACCGGTCTATGAGGAGGCTTTGCAGAAAGAACAGAAAGTCGTGTTTACCGGCAATGCGGTGGAAGCCATCCGCCTGTTCCCTACGAAAGTGAATGTCACGGTAGCCGCCTCACGTGCCTCTGTCGGTCCGGAAGCCATGCAGGTGACCATACAGTCGACTCCCGGATTTAAGGGGGACACCCAGCGGGTGGAGATCAGGAACGACCAGGTACATGCCGTCGTGGATGTGTACAGTGAGACGGCCGAGATAGCAGGATGGTCGGTTGTGAACACCCTGCTTAATATCGTTTCACCCGTTGTATTCTGAAAGATTGGCCAGTACCTTTTCGCTCAGACGGTCGAACGCTTGGCGGGTGCGGCCTGTCGAGGCCTGTACACATCGTACATGCGGATGCTCCAAAAGGTGAGCGCCGCCCAAGGCGCCGACGGTATCGCAAAAACAAAGGTTATTGCCCGATAACCATTTGACGAACGGTTCCTCGTCCCAGGCGGGAGACAGTCCTGTGTTGAACAGTATCTTCTTATCACCCAACTTCCGGAATTCGGCCTCGTGCAGCAGGACGGTGTTTTTGTTCAGGCAACAGAAGACGGCTTCGCTTTGCTCAAGCAGTTGGTCTAAGGGAAGGAAACGGTAGCCCTTTTCACGAGCCCATTCCTTTTCGCTGCGGGCAAAATAAGATATTTCCGCAGCGAAGAACCGGAGTGCATCGGCAATCATGCCGCCTGACTTGCCCAAACCGATGATACCGGCTTTCAGTCCGGTAATCTCACGAACCTCGCCTTCCCAGGCCGGCTGGCCGAATCCGTGGAAGGAGCGTACCAGTTCGCTGATGACATATTCGACTACTCCTTCGTCTCCATAATCCCGGATACCTGTGACCTTGATACCGTGCTCGTTGGCATAAATGATATCGACGTTGGCGCTTTCCGGTGAGTAAAGCGAACAGCACATACCGATATATTTGATATTGGGACATCTTTCCATTACCTCGCGGCGGATACTTGAAGTGTAACTCAGCAGCACTGCATCGGCATCGCCGATGCGACGGACGATCTCCTCGTCATCCGCCGGAATATCGGGGTACATCACTACTTCATTTGCAAACGTGTGCAATGCTTCTTCTGCAGACGGGATCAAACTGACCGGCTCTATCGCTACTATTCTACTAAACATGGCAAATTATTCTTTTTGAAAATATGAAGAAACAAAGATACGTTTTTTTGTAAAGTTTCTATCTTTGTATTCAATTCAATCAATGTAATAAAATAAACTTATTTCTACCCATGAAGAATTCCAGAAGAGACTTCCTTAAAAAGGGAGCGTTGGCAGGGTTCAGTGCCCTGATGATCCCGGAGATTGCAAAAGCCGCTGTTAAAGAAAATACATCCGTACATGCTCCGAAGATTAATCTGAAAAAGGATTGTGTGATCCTGTTCCAGGGAGATTCCATCACGGACTGCGGTCGCGACAGGAATAGTAACCGTTGCAATACGATGGAACAGTTCGGTAGTGGCTATGTACTCTTTACCGCTACGCAGTTGTTGGAGGGGAAAGCGGCTTTGCAGCCGAAGATTTACAATCGCGGCATCAGCGGCAATAAAGTCTATCAGCTTCGTGAACGCTGGGAGGTCGACTGCCTTGCTTTCCAGCCGGATGTCCTGAGTATCCTGATCGGTGTGAATGATTATTGGCATACGTTGACACACGGTTATAAAGGAACGGTCGAGACATACGAAAACGATCTGCGTGCTTTGTTGAAATATACGAAAGAGAAACTCCCGAATACGCAAATAGTCCTTTGCGAACCCTTCACTTTGCGTGACGGGGCGGCTATAGAAGATTCCAAATGGTATCCGATGTTCGATGAATTCCGCAAGTCTGCCCGTAAACTGTCGGAAGAATTCAATACCATATTCGTTCCCTTCCAATCGGGTTTCGATGCAGCGGTGAAGCTGGCTCCGGCACGTTATTGGTCGAATGACGGTGTGCATCCCGATTTACCCGGTCGCCAGCTGATGGCAAACATGTGGATGGAAGCAACTGGATTAAAGTAAGATATGATTTTGAGCGGGTGTAGGCTGTAAAAATAGTGCAAAAAAGTGCAGTCAGGTTTTGGAAAATAAAAAAATACCTCTATCTTTGCACCCGTTATCGCGGAAGTAGCTCAGTTGGTAGAGCATAACCTTGCCAAGGTTAGGGTCGCGGGTTCGAGTCCCGTCTTCCGCTCCAATCGGTAACAGAGGCGGTATGAGGCCGCTTTTTTAATGTACTGAAGAAAGGCCCAGGTGGCGGAATTGGTAGACGCGCACGTTTCAGGTGCGTGTGTCGAGAGGCATGCAGGTTCGAGTCCTGTTCTGGGCACCCTTTCTCGCGCAGGTGGTGGAATTGGTAGACACGCTACTTTGAGGGGGTAGTGCCGGTTACGGCGTGTGAGTTCAAGTCTCATCCTGCGTACATACAGATAGTCCATATAGTTAGCTTCAAAAGCTGGTTATATGGATTTTTTTATTCAAACAGCCGATTGGGCTTCACTATTCCGTGACCGGTGAAGGTGGTTCACAGATTATGACGAAAAAACCTCATCCACATTCACATGTAGATGAGGTTATACCAAATCAGTTCATATGAAAACAAACTGAAGTTGACTAATACCTTAAACTTAGGAATAGTTTGTTTGATTAATGTGAGTTCTACATTGTAGAACCATTTCTGCAAATTTAGTTATCTTTTCGTTATTATACAAACAACCTCTGTTCGAGTTCATATAAAAAATGATTAAAAAACTTTTGTTGTTTGCTTCCATATCCGGACCATATAAAAGCCCAGATGTGTAAAGGCAAAAACAAAAGAGATGATCAGCAGAACTTTACTTTCTTCCCAACCGACGGTTTGCTGATGCCAGAGTCCCGTGATCACACAAAGGATGGCAAGGACGATCCCGATCATATTCAGAGCCAAATGACCGTGGCGGTGAGCCTGATTGTATTCCAGCTTGCTATGCTTGATACCGTAGCAAGCATAAATATCCAGCCCGATCAACATCCACAGCACCAGCCGTATCCAAGTGTCGGCAGGTAGAAAAAGCATCATGCACAGACAAGTGATGATCCCGGCTACCGGAACGAACGGAACCAACGGAGTCTTGAAGGCGCGATGCACATCGGGCATTGTCTTTCTGACCACAAGTACACCGGCACAAACCAGGGTGAAGGCGAAAAGGGTTCCGATACTGGTCATTTCACCGGCCAGGCGTGCCGGAACGAAAGCTGCCAGCAGACCGACGAGTACCATGAACAGCAGATTGCTGCGGGCGGGTGTTCTGAACTTTTCATTGATATGTGAAAAGAACGGAGGTAATAGACCGTCGTGGCTCATGCTGAGGAAAACGCGGCTCTGCCCTAACAGCGTCACCATGATGACCGAGCAATATCCGAATAGGATGGCAAGGACGATTGCCTTGTTCATCCAAGGGTAATCCGGATGAAGCACGCCCGAAGCATCTACTTCTCCCATATGTTCGATCGCAATTGCCACGGGAGCGATTCCCTGTTGGCCGCCAAATTCGGAATAATGGGCTACGCCCGTCATGACGTGGGCGAACAGCATGTATAATATGGTACAAACGAGCAATGAGACGAGGATTCCGATCGGCATATCTCTTTTGGGGTTCTTGGCTTCCTGGGCAGCCGTACTGACAGCATCGAAACCTAAGAAAGCGAAGAATACGATGGCCGCTCCGCGTAGGACACCCGATAGCCCGTATTCGCCTAACGTGCCGGTGTTTGCCGGAATATAAGGTATGTAATTGTCCGTATTGATATATTTCCATCCTAAAAAGACGAATATCAGGACGACCGACACTTTCAGGAAGACAATGATTCCGTTAAAGATAGAGCTCCCTTCCGTCCCGCGGATCAGGAAGAGGCTCATCAGGACAACGATCAGGAATGCTGGGATATTGACAATCCCTCCATCCCAGGGACAGGCGGTAAAAGCGGTCGGCAGGTCGATTCCGAGCCCTTCCAAAAAGACGACGAGATAACGGCTCCAACTGATGCTGACCGTTGTCGCGGCAACCGTATATTCCAGAACCAAATCCCAACCGATAATCCAAGCGATCAGTTCGCCCATCGTCGCGTATGAGTATGTATAGGCACTCCCGGCAACCGGAATCATCGAAGCAAACTCTGCATAACAAAGTCCGGCAAAGCAACATCCGATTGCTGCAATGGCAAATGAAAGTGTAATGGCTGGTCCTGTATATCCGGCGGCGACTGTTCCGGTTATGGAGAAAAGGCCGGCTCCGATAATAACCCCGACGCCGAGTGCGACCAGGCTCCAAGGGCCTAATACTCGTTTTAATGATTTACTTCCTGTTTGATTGGCTTCGGCCTGCAGGGCCTCCAAAGGCTTTTTAATGAATAATCCCATCGTTTATTTGTGCATAGTTATAAATTTGGGCACAAAGGTAGGGATTGCCCGGATGATATACAAATGCTAATTGTGAATGGGCAACCGCCTCCATACGAAGCTGGGAATCAACTTCCAGAAAAATACTAAAACGGCATATCTCCAGTCGATTACGGTGCGTCGTTTCTTCCGTTCGATCGCCTTTACTATTTTTCGGGCAACATATTGCGGGGACATCAGCATCGGGTATTTATCGTTTTTCAACAGATCGGTCTTTACAAATCCGGGGCGGATATCCGTGAATACGATCGGGAGTTTTTCCATCTGTGCCAGTTGGTCGAGTGCTTCGATATAAGTATTCTGGTAGCGCTTGGTTGCGGAATAGGAGGGAGCGGCTCCCAATCCCTTTGTCCCGGCGATGGAACTGATCACGGCTAATTGGCCGCCATGTTCTTTGAAGTAATTGTATGCGGAAATGACCATTTGGGTGAAACCGACTGTATTTGTTTGGACGGTAGACAATTCAATATCGGAATTTAGGTTCCGGTTCTGGCTGCCGATTCCGGAACTAAGCAAGAATACATCCATTCCGCCGACTCTATCGATTAATTCCGCTAACTTTTCCGGGGCGTCCGGGCAAGTTACGTCTATTTGTGCCGTTTCGATCTGGTCAGGTGCTTCTGACCGGATTTTTGCGAGCAATTCCGTCCGCCGTCCGGCAATCCCGATCCTCCATCCCTGCTTGCGGTACAGTTGAGTGATCTCGTATCCGATGCCTGAAGTTGCTCCAATGATGATGATTTTTCTCGCTGATGCCATGCTAAATGGTGATTTATATATGCAAATATACGATTTCTTTCGTACGAAAATCCTATCTTCGTGGCGTTGTTAACAAACCAATGTAGGAAATGAAGAAGTGTTTTTGTCTCTTGTTGACCTTATTGTGTATTAGCTATTCGGCCGTGGCGGCCCCTGGTTTCCGTATAAAAGGGAAAATAGTCGATGCCAATAACAACCAACCGATTGATTTTGCTGATGTCCTCCTTTTTCGTGAAGGAGATGTTAATCCAGTGTTTCATGCTTTACCCGATCGTGACGGTACGTTTCGCATAGCCGATGTGAAAGATGGAAAGTATAACCTTTTGGTGCGCCTGGTCGGTTACGATCTGTATAACCGTCCCGGTATTGTTTTGGATGCGGTTTCGAAAGCGGTAGATTTGGGAACGATTGCGATGAAACCTTTGGAGGTGGGATTAGCGGAAGTCGAAGTCGTAGCACAGAAAAAGCAAGTGATTTATAAATTGGACAAGAAAGTGATCGAAGCCTCTTCAAACTTGCTTGCCGGAGGCGGATCGGCTGTCGATATCCTGGAGAATACCCCCTCCATACGTGTGGATGCCGAAGGTGAAGTCAGTTTTCGTGGAAGTACCGGTTTCACGGTCTATGTAGATGGCAAACCGAGCGTGTTCAGCGGTACGCAGGCTTTGGAGCAGATCCCTGCAGGGCATATCGAAAATATAGAAATCATCACCACCCCTTCGGCCCGTCACGATACGGGAGGAGATGTAGGGATCATCAATATCGTAACAAAGAAACACGCCCAGCATGGTTTTAGCGGTATGGTGAACCTGACGGGAAGCACGGTCCTTTCGCGCGGGGTGGATTTTCTGGTGTCTCAGCAGAACAAGGCATCGCGTTGGTATTTGGGCGGTGTGTGGAGTGATCGTCTGCGCAAGAGCGATTTCGATCAGGAGAAAACGACTATTATCTCAGACACGGCAACGACCTCCCATTCCAACGGACCGCGTAAAAGCAACAATTTCAACTATTCGATGAAGGCGGGGTGGATGTACACATTGCCCCATACGACGTTGAATGCCGACTTTGAAGGCGGTTATGGCGGGCGTACGCGCAACGGTGATCTGGATTATAAGGAAAAACGCCTGGCAGACGGGGCTACTTTCGGTGAAGGCGATTATTATAGTCGTGACGATTACGATCTGCATGAAACCTATTTTCAGGGAACAATCGGTTTCGATCATAAATTCGACGATAAGGGGCATCAGTTGATGGGCAGTTTCTATCTGAAATACGGAGGTAATGCGATGGAATATTTCCAGAGTGACCTTTTTAATAAGAATAACGAGCGTGAAAAGGGACATCGTGCTTGGGAAGATGAGCATCGCTGGACGGTACGGGGTAACCTGGACTATATTTATCCTTACAGCAAGACGGGACGGATCGAAGGCGGTTACCAATATTTCTCTTATTTGGAAGACGGCGACTACACGATGCATTTCTGGGACCCGGTAAAGAAAGAGTTTTATAACCGGGACGATATCTATAACACATTCTATTTCCAGCATGGCATCAATTCGGTTTATGCAATCGTTGCCGACAGCTATAAATCATTCGATTTTCAGGCGGGTGTGCGGGGAGAGCATACGCATCGTGTTTTGCGAAGCTCGATTCCGGGCAAGGATCGTACATATAATAAGTTCGAGTTTTTCCCTTCCCTTCATTTAGGCTATACGTTTCCGAAGGAACATAAGCTATTGGTTTCTTATTCGCGCCGTATCACTCGTCCGGAACTCTTTTTCATGGAGCCGTATATCACCTATCGGGATTTTTATTCGGCCGAGATCGGTAATCCGGATATCCGTTCGGAATATATCAATTCTTTCGAGCTGAATTATAAGAAGAATATCGGTGAGCATACGGTTTCAGCTACGGTATTCCACCGGAGCCGTAAGGATAAGATCGAACGTTTGCGCGTCCCTTATGAAGCAGGTGTGACACTGGATTCGATGGCGAATGTTGGACACGACTATTCGACCGGTGTCGAATTGAGCGGACAGGTACAACTTACCCGTTGGTGGAATATGAACCTGAACGGCAGCCTGTATCATTATAATGTGAAGAATCAGTATAAAACCGGTGGTGAAAATGAGACAAGTACGAACTACGATGTCATGTGGAACAACTCTTTCGATGTCTTTAAATATACCCGTATCCAGGTGGACGGCAATTTTGTCGGTCCGTCCGTTACGACCCAAGGGCGTACGGATGCTTTCTGGTATGTGAATCTCGCCGTTCGCCAGCAGTTGGTGAACCGTCGGTTGTCGGCTACGCTTTCTTTCCGGGATGTTTTCAATTCTGCCCGGTATGTAAGTAAGATCATCACATCCGACTTGCAATCCATCACACGGATTCGTCCCAGCTATCCGCTCATTACGCTTACGCTCAGTTATACGTTCAATAATTTCAAGGCCAAGAGCTCTCAGAAAAAGGAAGATCATGATTTGTTTGAAGGAACGAACCACTAAATAAATTAAGAATTGAAAATGAAAAATGAAGAAGAAAGCACTTCCGAATTTTCAAGTTTCAATTCTCAATTTATTTGTTACATTTGTATCTTATTTAAAATAATATGGAAGAGCGGGAACTGATATTATTATTGAAGCAGGGCAGCAAAGACGCATTTACTGCTCTGTATAAGCAATACTGGAAACAGGTCTATAATTTCAGCCGCCTCTATTTGACCAGTGCCGATGCTGCCGAAGAAGTAGTACAGGAAGTCTTTATCAAAATATGGGAAACGCGTGAATTTCTTCGTGAGGACGACCATTTTAAAGGTTTGCTGTTTATTATCACCCGGAATCTGATCTTTAACCGGCATCGCAAAAATGTGAATGAAGATTTCTACAAAGTCACGGTCCTTGCCGCATTGGAAGAACCGTATGATGTGGAAGAAGAAATTGATGCTCATAATCTCCAAGAATATATAGATCGCCTGATCGATGAATTGCCACCGCGCCGTCGTGAGATTTTCAACTTGAGCCGTAAGGAGCAAAAGAGTTACAAAGAAATAGCTCTCCTATTGAATATTTCAGAGAAAACAGTCGAAAATCAAATCAGCGAAGCTCTCAAGTACTTGAAGAAGAATATCACATTGCTTCTTCTCTTTATCTGATTGAATGTATTCTGTCTCCTATCTCTTATTATCATTTATCTAATATCTAAAAAAGTGATGGGTTCAAATCGAAACTATTACCGCATCTAATTCGATTTTCTACCCCTTCTAATTCAAATTACCCGCAAGGGTAATATTTTTTAATAAACTGGTTGTCGTTGCATTTTGCTAAAAATCAGTTTATTAGTTGAGATGTTAGTTTTTAGAGGGGATATTGTCATATTTTTTGGGAAATTTGTACTGTCAGGTGCTAAAATAATCTGTTTTTTCCCGGACTGGGTAGGGGAAAGAAGTAACTTGTGTGTATTTATATATGTAAAGCAATTGAAATGGAATACAAAGACAAAAAATATATACTAAAGAAACTAATGCAAGATGCGCTGACCGAAGAAGAGCGCATAGCTTTGCAATCTTCTCGCCGGGTGACAAAAGAAATGGAGCGGCAATGGAATAATGCTCCGGATGCAGTGGAAAGCGATCGTCCGGACGAGCCGTCTATCTGGCGGAATATTTGTAAGGAAGTCTGGCAACATGATGAAGGACGGAAAGTTGTATTTTATAAGATATATAGTATGGTCGCCTCCATCTTATTGGTATTGGGTGTGGCAGGGACTGTTTATTTTGCGTTGCAGGACAAGGCGAATGTCCCAATGTATGTTGTAAGTTCCGGTATCCAAAATATGGAATCTGTCTCTTTACCAGATGGAACGAAAGTGCAGATGGGACCGGGCAGCCGCTTAACCTATCCTGCCAGTTTTTCCGGTAAGACGCGTGAGATAAGATTGGACGGGCAAGCCTTTTTCGATGTGGCGAAGAATCGCGAAAAACCTTTTATTGTTCATACGGAGGATATGAGTGTGGAGGCGTTGGGGACTGCGTTCGAATTGTTCAGTAACAACATGGAAAATAAGATGGAAGCGATTCTCCTGAATGGCAAGATCAAAGTAAGTGTGGAGAATAAGGAAACAAACCAAATGAAAGAATACTTCGTCTCTCCCGACGAAAAGATCTTGGTGGACCGGCAAACCGGCAAGATTTCCAAACAGATTGTGGATGCCGACAAATACACCGCTTGGCGCAAACAAAAGATACTGAGTTTCGAAAATGAAAAACTTTCCATGATCATCCCACGTCTCGAACAGTGGTACGGCAGAAAGGTAATGTGCCAAAAGGATCTGGCAGATAAATATCGGTTTACTTTCAAGGTGAGGGATGAGTCGCTGGAAAAGATACTGATGTTGATTCAACTGTCTTCTCCATTAAAATATAAAGAAATAGAGGATGGTAATTATAGTTTGACCCGTTAGTCATGAACTTGCAATAATTTTTTTTTAATTTATTGCAATAAGAATAGGGGAAAAAGATTTTTTATGTGTATTTATTATAAAAAATTAATTTTAAAGTAATAGTATAATATTAAAATCTGAAAAATGCCTATGAGAAAGGAGATTTGTTAACCTAAAAAATTGGAGGATGTCGGCAAACACCCTCCAATTCGAGATTTCGACTACATGTCCATACTTAAATATTCAAACCGTGGAATGGGCATGCTAATATTCATCAAAAACATTACAAAGTTATGAAAAAAAGTAATGAACGGGCACTTTGTGTCCCATTATTAAAAAAAACTAAGCGTATCATGAAACTCACGACCTTATTTTCTTTAGGAGTCGCTTGCTGTATATCTGCTTCAACTTACGCGCAGGGTTATAAATTATCCATGAATAAGCAGAATAGCAGTATCATTGAGATTTTGAAAGACATTGAAAAAAATAGTGAATTTACATTCTTTTTCAATGACAACAAAGTGAATGTAAATAAAAAGGCGAGCATCAACGTAAAAGATGCGACTTTGGATGAAGCGCTGGCTCAAGTACTGAAAAATACCGGTTACGATTATCAAATTATAGATCGACAAGTATTGATAAAGACAGCTTCGTCCTCTGTTTCTTCCGTGCCCAGTGTACAACAGAATCAAAAAGCGATTACCGGTATTATTAAAGATGTAAACGGTGAACCAATTATTGGTGCAAACGTTGTTGAAAAAGGTACGACAAACGGTACCGTTACCGATATCGAAGGGAGGTTCTCCCTTCATGTTGCACCTGGTGCAACATTAGTAGTTTCTTATATAGGATATACTACAAGCGAAATAGTTGTTGGCAATAAAACAGATTTGGCGATCAGTTTGAAAGAAGATTCTGAAATGTTGGATGAAGTGGTTGTTGTCGGTTATGGAACCATGAAGAAAAAAGATTTGACAGGTGCTGTTGCTGCTGTTAGTGGTGATCTGATTTCAGATAGAAAAACAATGCAGTTGTCCTCTGCATTACAAGGTGCTGTTTCTGGTATGATGGTAACTCGTAATAATGGAGCTCCTGGTGCTTCTTCATCTATTAAGATTAGGGGAATTACGACGATTGGTGACAGCAACCCGTTGGTTATTGTGGATGGGGTTCCTATTGACGGTATCGACATGGTAAATCCAAATGATGTTGAAAATATATCTGTATTGAAAGACGCAGCGTCTGCATCAATTTACGGATCACGAGCAGCTGCTGGAGTTATACTGATTACTACGAAAAGGGCTAAAGATAACCAACTTTCATTAGGTTATTCGTTTGAATATGGTTTTGAGAAACCGACAACATTCCCGAAATATGTAGGCCCGACAAGATTTATGCAAATGGAAAATGAACTGCGCTGGAATGATGCTGGTAACGGAAGCAATGAGTATCCTGTCTATTCTAAAGATTTGATCGATAACTACTATGATTTGCATACACAGGACCCAGATGCTTATCCGATCACGGACTGGGTAGATCTGGTTTTGAAAAATACGGCTCCCCGCCAAAGTCATGTGTTCAACGTTGCAGGAGGTACGAAAGCCGTTAAAACAAAAGCCTCTTTTGTTTATGACAAGACTGATGGATTGTATGCCAATTGCTACAACGAACGTTTCACATTTCGGGTAAATAATGACTTTACGATCAATAAATACATCAATGCCTCTTTAGATTTTAACTTCAGAAGAGCGAAGTCGAAAAAACCGATAGAAGATCCGTTCAATTCTGCCGATGCGATCAGCATTATTCCTTCCATTTTTGCCGGGTTATGGAGTGACGGTCGGTATGGAGCTGCTCGGACAGGAGGTAACATTTATGCGATGATTAAAGAAGGAGGAGCCAACGAATGGTGGGCCAATCAGTTGGGTGGTAAAGCGGCAATTGATGTTACCCCATTCGACGGATTTAAGGTTTCAGTTGTATTTTCTCCGACCTTCAATTTTGATAAAGGGAAAGAATTTAGAAAATCAATCCAATATTATGATGCTAAAGATCCGACGCAGACTTTGGGATATGTTGCCCGTTTCAATACTACTAACCTGAATGAGACACGCAATGACTCATACCGTTTGTTGGGACAATTGATCGCTTCTTATGAAAAATCTTTAGGCAGGCATAATCTGAATTTGATGGCCGGATACGAAGTATTCTATTCTTTTACGGAAGCATTGACCGCAGGTAGGGATAATTATTCGTTGAATACCTACCCATACCTGAATCTGGGTCCGCTGGATTACCGTAACAATACGGGGAATGCTTATGAAAATGGTTACCAGTCCTGGTTTGGACGCGTAATGTATAATTATGCTGAGAAGTATTTGCTTCAGTTCAATATTCGTCGTGACGGTTCATCTCGTTTTCATTCGGATTATCGCTGGGGAACTTTCCCTTCTGTATCGGGAGGTTGGGTTATCAGTGAAGAATCATTTATGAAAGAGGCGAATATAGACTGGCTTTCATTTTTGAAAGTACGTGCCTCCTGGGGTATGCTGGGTAATGAACGTATAACGGATAGTAACGGTAATCAAATCTATTACCCGTATCAATCGTCGATAGGATTCAATAATATTCTGTTCAACCAGGGGGGGAAGATCATTTCGTCGCAAGGTGCCGCTCAAAGTAAATATGCGATTAGGGATATTTCCTGGGAAACCACGGAGTCGATCGATATAGGGTTGGATGCCAGTTTCCTGAATAATCGTTTACGCTTTAGTGGAGATTATTTCTATAAGACAACGAAAGATATGTTGTTGGCTTTGGAGATACCTAGTTATGTAGGATATAGCAATCCGGAAAAGAATACTGGAAAGATGTTCACGAAAGGATATGAACTCGAAGCTAGGTGGAGCGATCAGATAGGCGATTGGTATTATTCCGTTTCCGCCAACTTATCGGATTTTGTATCCAAGATGGGTAATCTGGGTGGTACGGAATTTCTCGGAGACCAGGTAAAGAAGAAAGACAGCCAGTTCAACGAATGGTATGGTTACCTGTCGGATGGTCTTTACCAGACACAGGCGGATGTAGATAATTCCCCTAAATTGAATAATAGTGTGAAGCCTGGTGATGTAAAATATAGGGATATAAGCGGGCCAGATGGAGTTCCAGATGGAAAGATCTCACCGGAATACGATCGGGTTTTGTTGGGTGGTTCCTTGCCTCGTTATATGTTTGGCGGTAATGTACAGGTTGGCTATAAAGATTTTGACTTCTCACTCGCTTTCCAAGGTGTTGGTAGCCAGAATGTCCGTATGACGACCAGTATGATACAACCTTTGCGTTCCAACTGGGGAAATGTCCCTCAGATACTGGATGGTAACTATTGGAGTGTCTACAATACAGAAGCACAAAATCAACAGGTTAAATATCCTCGTCTGACTACGACGAATGCCAACGGTAATTATGCGATGTCCGATTTCTGGTTATTCAATGGTAGGTATGTCCGCTTGAAGAATATAACATTAGGATATACGCTGCCAAATAGTTTGACTTCTAAAGTAAAGATCAGCAGGATTAGATTTTATGTAAGTGCAAACGATCTGTTTTCTATCAGCAAGTATCCTCAGGGTTGGGACCCGGAAACCGGAGCTACGGCTTACCCAATAACATCTTCTTATCTTTTAGGTGTTTCTGTTAATTTTTAAATGATAATCGATATGAAAAAAATATTATATGGCTTGTTAGTCGCGTGTTTGATTTCCTGTAATGATTTGGATATGAATCCATTGTCTCAGGGGTCGAGTGAGAACTGGTATTCGAATGAAACAGAATTAAATATGTCCGTCCGAAGTTTATATACTACCAGTTACTGGACTTTGGATGATGATGCCTATACGGACGACTGGACGAACCGTACAGAGCTGTCCCCGATTTTATCAGCGACAATTAATGGGCAGTCGAGTCAGGTAACCTCCCTTTGGACCAATTCGTACCGTGCAATAGCTCAGGCAAACACGATCTTGGATAATCTGCCGAAAGCCGAGCAGAATGGAATTTCCCCGAAAGTGTTGGAGCTGAGTAAAGCCGAAGCCCTGTTTGTTCGTGCTGCTCAGTATGCGAGGTTGGTATCTCATTTTGGAGATGTCGTTTATGTCACGACCTCTATCTCCGATTTGGACGAAGCTTTTAAAATGGGGAGAACCGATAAAGCGACGGTCATTAAAGGTATTTATGAAGACTTTGACCAGGCAGTAACTCTTTTGCCTCTCGAATATTCCGGTGAAGAGCATGCGACAAAAGGAACTGCTTACGCTATGAAAGCCCGTTTTGCATTATATAACGGTGATTATGAAATAGCAGCGGAGGCTGCAAAAAACTGTATGGATTTAGGAATATACGACTTGCATCCCGATTTCTCGGATCTGTTCTATTGCAGAACGAAAAGCTCGAAGGAATTTATTTTTGTAAGGCCCAGGTCTGTCGAATTGAATTCGGTTATTGGTACACAACCCTATCTATCGAGAAACGGAGGTGGCTATGCGCAGTATGATCCATCCTGGGATCTGTTTTGCTCTTTCCTGTGTACAGATGGCAAGCCGATTGATGAATCTCCTTTGTTTGATCCACATAATCCTTTTAAGAATAGAGATCCGCGTTGTACCGCTACGATTGTGGAGTTCGGTACGGCTCATGTAGGTTTTATTTATGAACCTCATCCGGATTCATTGTATGTGATGAATTTTAATACAGGTGTGCCAGAACTGAATAAAGACACCCGTACGAATGGACAGTATGCTTCTTACAATGGTCTAATATGGAAGAAATGGGTAGACGACAGTTATACTCAAAACGGTTATAAAGCCGATAAGAATGAGATAATCATGCGGTATGCAGATGTCTTGTTAATGTATGCAGAAGCTAGAATAGAGCAGGATAAAGTTGATCAATCCGTATTGGATGCAATCAATGCCGTCAGAGCCAGAGCATATGGTGTCGATAAATCTGCAGTGGATAAATACCCTGCTGTTACAACCTTGAGTATACCTGAACTCCGTAAGATTATCCGTTTTGAAAGACGTATGGAATTTGCTTTTGAAGGACTGCGCTATATGGATCTGATTCGTTGGAAGTTGGCGGAAAAAGCCTTGAACACGAATATATACGGTATGCTGGATCCGGAGCCTTTACGTGAGAACGTGGTAAATAAAGGCCTGTGGTTTTTTCCGGAAACACCAGAAGTCGACGAAAACGGTTTGGTTGATTTTACGAAGATGTATAATCAAGGACAGATAAAATTGTTGATTGAACGTAAGTTTGACGCAACCAAGCAATACTTGTGGCCGATCCCAACAAAAGAGATTCTGATAAATGATCACCTGAAGCAAAATCCGGGGTATTGATAACGAGGAAAATAGGGATAGACAATTCGTCTATCCCTATTAATTAACAATAAAGGACTATAAGATGAACATATTATATATTGGATTGCTGTTGCTTTTTTCCTGTATTCCTATTTTGTATGGAGAAGAAAAAATAGCTGGAGATACTTTTGATGAATTGAAAAAAGAATTCAATATGGTTTCCGCTCGATATCGTTCTGCTCCGTTTTGGGTGTGGAATTATAAGGTTACCAAACCGGAAATAGACAGAATGCTGTCTGAATTTAAGGAGAATGGTTTCGGAGCTGTATTCGTCCATCCACGTTATGGTATGGTTACAGAATACTTGTCGGACGAATGGTTTGATCTGTATAGTTATACGATCGAACAAGGAGAAAAGCTAGGACTGGATATTTGGCTGTACGATGAAAATGCCTATCCGAGCGGTTTTGCCGGAGGACTATTGCCAAGCCAGATGCCAGAGTCGTATACACAAGGGCATGGCCTGATGCCTTATAATATGGCTGTGCTGCCGGAGGATTATCGCTCATATTATATTATTTTGGAAGAACAGCATGGAGAATACCATGATATCACCAGTTCTGCATCGGTTTATGTCGGTAAGAAAAGTAATTTTATACTTTATCGGAAAACGTATGCGGTAGATAATACACAACCATCGAGAGCCTGGTATGCAGGGTTTACTTATACAGATTTGCTGTTGCCAGGAGTGACGGATAAATTTATTGAGATAACGATGTCTGGTTATGAGAAAAATTATCGATCGAAATTCGGGAAGAGTATCAAAGGTGTTTTCTCAGATGAAATTAATATACGCTCTTCCGGTGGAATACGCTGGACTCCTGACCTGTTTGAGGTTTTTCAACAAAGATACGGATATGATTTACGGCCACATCTGCCTTCTTTGCACTTGCAGACGGGAAATTGGAAAAAGGTTCGTTATGAATATGCTAAATTGTTATCCGACCTTTTTATCGAAAGATGGGCAAAAGCCTGGTATGAATATTGCTCGAAGCATGATTTGATTTGGACCGGACATTATTGGGAACAAACCTGGCCACGCATAGAACAGGTTCCCGATAATATGGCTATGAATGCTTGGCAGCAAATGCCCGGTGTCGATATGTTGTCCAATTCATTCAATGAAGAAAGTACTTCCGGGATGTTTGGCAACGTCAGGGTTTTGAAAGAGGCTAAAAGTGCAGCTAATCAGATGGGACGTGAACGGTTTCTATGCGAAGCCTATGGTGGAGGTGGCTGGAATATGAGTTTGAAAGATTTTAAGCGGCATAGCGACTGGCTTAACGTGATGGGGGTGAATTTTATGAATCAACATCTGGCACATATGAGCTTTGTCGGTGTTCGTAAATATGACTGGCCTCCCATGTTTTGTTCGATGGCTCCCTGGTGGAATGATTATAAGGTATTGAATGAATATACGGCGAGAATGTCCGTAGCATTGACCTTGGGAAAACAGAAAAACGATATACTGGTGTTGGAACCGACTACAACGACTTGGATGTATACTCAACATACCGGTAATGACGGAAACAAGATTGCCCAGAAGATAGCTGACTCGTTTCAGCATTTTGTGACGGAACTCTCAAAGAAACAGGTTGAATATGACTTGGGATGTGAGCATATCATTGAAAATAACGGTAGAGTAGATAACGGTAAATTTATTGTCGGGGAATGTTCATATGGGACTGTTGTTATACCGGAGCAGGTAGAAAACATGAGCCGGAAATGCTTTGAATTATTACAGTCTTTTGTTAGGCAAGGAGGAAAAGTAATTACTTGTTCCCGGCCGGATCGTATAGATGGTGTACATTCGGAAAAGATAACGGATTTCTTTCGGGACAAACAGGTTATGTATTTTGAAAACAGGGCCGATGAGCGTCTTTTTGCCCTTCTCGATAATCCCTTCATTTCTTTTAAAAAGCTGGAAGGTGGTATTTTTTATCATTTAAGGAAAGTGTATGCGGACGGGGAACTTCTGCTGGTAACCAATTCCTCCTTATCGGAAACATCTTCCTTCTCTATTGAAATGAAAGGTCAATCCGTTGTCGAATTGGATGCTTTTTCCGGTGATATGTTTCTCTATCCTTCTGAAAGGCAATATGAGAACGTACAGTTCTCCGGTAGTCTGGCACCAGCCGGCAGTATGTTGTTTTTTATTCGTCCTGACAAGACAGAGGGATTGAAAACAAGGAAAACGTTTACTGGCAACGGATATAAACTGAAGGCCTCTGGTAGGATGAAAACTAAGAGACTTCGGGATAATGCCTTGATAATAGATTATTTGGATCTAAAACAAAACGGTACTGTACGGTCGGCACAATATTTTATGGATGCAAATTTCGATGTGTTCCGGATAGCAGGTTTCAAGGATGGGAACCCGTGGTTCAGGGCTGTCCAGTTTAAACAGGATATCGTGAATAAGAACGTCTCGGAAGCCTCGATATTTTCAGTTGTCTATTCGTTTGAGATCATGGAAAACTTGAAAGATCTGTCGTCCTGTAAATTATTGTGTGAAAGAGCTTCTTTATATGATATAACGGTAAACGGCCAACCTGTCGAAGAAGAAGGTAGTCCATTCTTAGACAAGGATTTTAATTTGATACCGATAGCATCCTGGCTACATACCGGAATAAATAAAATAGAGATGACAGCAAAGAAATTCTCTGTCGATACCGAGATCGAACCGGTCTATATCTTGGGCGATTTTTCTGTTATCTCCAAAGACAATAGATGGGTGATAAGTGGTGAACAGCATATGGCTTCCCCTGCTTCCAACCAGGAGATTGGTGCGCCGTTTTATCCTTGGGAGATGTGTTATGAGAAGTCTTATTATTTGAAAGAGGTAAAAGACTCATATCTTCTCTCTGTTCCCGAATGGAAAGGTAGCGTTCTTCAAGTATGGGTGAATGGACAAAAGGCAGGAGTGATGTTTACGGAGCCTTATCGGCTGGATATTACGGATTTAATGAAACGGGGAGACAATGTGATCGAACTGAGGGTTATCGGTACGATGGACAACTTTTTTGGTCCACACCATAGCCGGAGTAAAGACTCGACACCCCCTTGGGATTGGCAGAAGCATAATGGAAATAATAATGCCGACAGATATATCCTGACAGATTATGGTTTATTGGGTGATTTTGACTTACTGAAAATTAAATATAAATAGTATGCTTTACAGGATAATATTCCTTTTGTTTATACCATTGGTATCCCTGGCTCAGGATAGGTTGGGAGGAAATTCTTTCAATTTCCCGGGAATGTTCCGACCTGTCCCTAAACAGGCAAAGTTTGAGGATGACCAGTTCTATATATGGGGAGGAAGTTTAGTTAAAGACACAAAAGGACTTTATCATTTATATTATTCCCGCTGGGAGAAGAAATATGGCTTTAACGGTTGGGTATCCCATTCTGAAGTGGCTCATGCTACGGCTCCGACGCCTTTTGGCCCGTTTACTCATCAGGATATTGCGTTACCTAAAAGAGCTCCGGAGATGTGGGATGGGATGAGTACACACAATCCTACTATTCATAAGTTTGGTTCCAAATATTATCTGTATTATACAGGGAATACGGGGGATGGAAAAAGTACGGAAGAATTGAATTTTAGCCATCGTAATAATCAGCGTATCGGTGTTGCTGTTGCCGATAATCCGGATGGGCCGTGGTTACGTTCTGATCGTCCGTTGATCGATGTGTCTCCTGACTCTTCTTCCGATGATGCTTTGATGGTTTCGAACCCATCTGTAACAATCAGGCCTGATGGATCTTTTCTCATGGTTTACAAAGCGGTAGGAAAGAAAAAAACTATGCCGTTTGGTGGACCTGTTGTTCATCTTACCGCCACATCTCACTCACCGGAAGGACCATTTGTCAAACAGATGGAACCTGTTTTTATCACAGCCAAGAGTGATTTCCCTGCAGAAGATCCTTGTATCTGGCAGGTGGGCGGACGCTATTATGCCATTGTGAAAGATATGCATGGAGCTTTTACCCAAAAGGGACAGTCATTGGCTTTATTCGAATCTGAAGATGGTTTTAAATGGAATGTTTCCGAGAATGAGCTGATATCTGATCTGTGGGTGGAATGGGAGAATGGCGTGAAAGAGAAAATGAGTCACCTAGAACGTCCACAGTTATATATTGAAGAAGGTGTCCCCGTGGCTTTGCTGGTGGCTGCTGATAAGGTGGAAAACGGCCGGATCAATAGTTCGTATAATATCCAGATACCGTTGGGCGGGAAAAAGTATTTTCTGCCCGGACAACAGTGGAACGATGAGCGGGGAAACCCGATTAATGCACATGGTGGTGGAATAATCTATGCGGACGGTTCTTATTATTGGTATGGTGAGCATAAGCTTCCCGGACGTTCTGAACAGGAAGGGGCAGATGGTGGTGTTCATTGTTACTCGTCGTCTGACCTGTATAACTGGAAAGATCGGGGGCTGGTACTTACCGTCGATTATCAGGATAAGAACAGCGATATTTCAGCCGGTTGTATTTTGGAACGTCCTAAAGTATTGTTCAATAAACAGACTCAAAAGTATGTCATGTATTTTAAACTGTATCCAGCTGGTACAGGTTATGATACAGGTTATGTGGGAGTTGCTGTTAGTGATAAGCCGGTGGGACCGTTTTTGTATAGTCATAAATTTTTAGGAGCTGGTTCAATGAAGGGATCTGGTGACTTTTGTATGTTTCAGGATGAAAATGGGAGCGCATATCATTTGACTGTCCGTAAACCAGATAAAGCTTTTTGTATCGGGCGTTTACGAGGTGACTATCTGTATCCGGAAGGGGAGTATAAGGTTTTATCGGAGATACCGTTGCATACCGAAGCACCAGCTGTGATCAAGATAGACGACACCTATTACATGATGGGGTCGGGTTCTACGGGGTGGAAACCTAATGCGGCTCGCTCTTTCTCTACCAGTTCGCTTTGGGGAGGATATAAAGATTTGGGAAATCCTTGCGTAGGAATAAATCCTTTGAATGGGATGGATCGGGAGAAAACATTCGGTGGACAGATCTCATTTATTTTGCCCGTAGACCGGTCAGCCGGTAGTTATATTGCCATGTTCGATATATGGAACCCTGATAGAGCAAGTGATGGTCTATATATATGGCTCCCGCTTCGGATTGAAAATGGAAAGGTGGTAATCGAATGGTCTGAAAAGTGGAGTTTGCCTTTATGATGGTGTTTTATATGGGCATTAGGATATTATTGGTATATTTGTATAATTATAGCTATTATTTGTATGAAAGTTAAGCTTATCATTTTGTTTGTTTTTGTAAGTTGTAACCTGAGAGCTGCAGACCTTTTTATTGAGGCTGAAAGTTTTAGTAACAAAGGTGGTTGGAAGGTAGACCAGCAGTTTATGGATTTGATGGGATCGCCCTATTTGTTAGCGCACGGGATGGGTGTACCCGTCGATGATGCCTCTACGGAAGTAACGTTTCCTGAAAAAGGAGAATATTATGTATATGTTCGGACCTATAACTGGACTTCCCCGTGGAAAAAAGGGGAAGGTCCCGGTAAATTCAGTTTGTCTGTCGGAGGAAAGAAGATGACTTCTCCATTGGGAGCGGAGGGTTCTGCCTGGATGTGGCAGATAGCTGGAAAAGTATCTGTCAAGAATCTGAAAACTGTAATCAAGCTGCATGATTTGACGGGATTTGACGGTCGTTGTGATGCGATCTACTTTACCACGGAAGTTGGCAAGATGCCTCCGTCGGATGTAAAGGAACTGGAAGCATTCCGTCGTCAAGCATTGGGATTACCGGATGAAGCACCGGTTGCCGGCGAATATGATCTTGTAGTCGTGGGAGCCGGTATAGCCGGGATGAGTGCCGCTGTGTCGGCCGCCCGTCTGGGTTGCAGGGTAGCTTTGATTAATGACCGTCCTGTGGTAGGTGGTAATAACAGTTCGGAGATACGTGTCCATTTAGGAGGCCGTATCGAAGAAGGAACTTATAAGGAACTTGGCGGTCTGCAGAAAGAATTTGGTCCGGAAAAGGGAGGAAATGCACAACCTGCAGAATATTATGAAGACCAGAAGAAAATGGATTGGCTAGCAGGTGAAAAGAATGTGTCTCTTTTCCTGAACTTTCGTGCGATAGGGGTGACAAAGGAAGGTGATAAGATCACATCGGTTATTGTCAAACACATCGAAAGCGGTAAAGAACTGAAGTTCGAGGCTCCTCTGTTTTCTGATTGTACGGGAGACGGGACGATTGGTTACCTGGCGGGGGCCGACTACCGTATGGGGCGTGAAGGTCGTGACGAGTATGGTGAGAGCATCGCTCCGGAGAAAGCAGACAAGTTGACAATGGGTTCTTCCGTCCAGTGGTATTCTGTGGATAACAAGAAATCGAGCCCTTTCCCGGAGTTCAGCTATGGAGTGGAGTTTAACGACAAGAATTGTGAAAAGGTGATGATGGGAGAATGGACGTGGGAGACAGGTATGAACTTCGACCAGATCAAGGACTTCGAACGTATCCGTGATTATGGAATGCTGGTTGTCTATTCAAACTGGAGTTATCTGAAAAACCGTATGAAGGAAAATGACCAGTATAAGAACCGAAAATTAGGTTGGGTTGCTTATGTCGCCGGCAAGCGTGAATCACGTCGTCTGATGGGGGATTATATTTTAAAGGAAGACGATATCACGAAAAACGTGTCTCATGAAGATGCTTCTTTCGCCACGACATGGAGTATCGATTTACATTGGCAGGATCCGAAAAACAGTGAACATTTTCCAGGCAATGAGTTCAAAGCGGTGACAAAGCATATTCTGATCCATCCGTACGCCGTTCCGTATCGTTGTCTGTATTCGCGTAATGTGGACAACCTGTTTATGGCCGGCCGTAATATCAGTGTGACTCACGTGGCATTGGGAACGGTCCGTGTGATGCGTACGACAGGAATGATGGGAGAGGTAGTAGGTATGGCTGCATCATTGTGTAAGAAATATGATGTGACACCTCGTGGTGTTTACCGTTCGCATCTGGAAGATTTGAAGACATTGATGAAAGAAGGTGTGAATAAGAAAGGGCTACCGAATAATCAGCGTTATAATGAAGGCGGTATATTGAAAGATAAACCGGTTGTTCAATAATCAGAAAAGTATGGGTGTGTGTCAAAATGTACTTGTCTCTGCGTCAAGCGTGGGGACAAGCATATTTTGACACACACCTTTTTAATATATGTCCATAAAACTATTGCAAGTTTAAAAAGCCATGAAACATAAAGCTCTTTATTTATATCTGATATTATTTTTTTTATTGTGCTGTTCCGTTACTACCACCGGACAAGAGAAAAAACAGGAACGGTTTACCTTGATGGGATTAGGTGATTCCATTACGGAAGGAGCGGATTTCTTCACTTGCTATTTGTATCCACTTTGGGAAAAATTATTTACAGCCGGGTATCAGTTTGATTTTATCGGCCCTCGTGAGAGTAAATGTCGGATCGGGACGCTTAATCATTGTGGTTTCAGCGGTAAGAATGTGGAGTTTCTGGAGTCGAAGATCGACAGCCTTTACCGGCTTTATCCGGCAGATATTGTATTGCTCCATGCCGGTCATAACCATTTTGCGGAAGAGAAACCTATTCCCGGAATGATAGCTTCTTACAAGTCTATTATCAACAAAATACAGGCGATCAATCCGAATGTCCGTATTTTGATTGCCCAGGTAATACCAAGCGGGAAACTACCTAAATATTCGTATATCCCGGAATTGAACGAGAAGATTGCGGAAATGGTTGCCGGATTAAACTCCGGACAGGTCTTTTTGGTCAATCAGGCTCAGGGATTTAACTGGCAAGACTATACGGTACACGATAAAGTACATCCGAATAAGGCTGGTGCGGAGAAGATGGCGACTGTCTGGTTCGAGGCCTTAAAGAAAGTACTGGCTTCATCGGAGACGGTGTTCTCTCCTGAAATCGTTCGGTATAAGACATTAGAGGATGGAGATTCCCTGGCACTTCACATCTTCAAGCCCCGGAATATGCAGGCTGGGGAAAAAAGGCCGGCTATTGTATACTTCTTCGGAGGAGGTTGGAAGTTAGGTACTCCGATTCAGTTTTATCGTGAATGTGCTTATTATGCTTCAAAAGGAATGGTTGCTGTATCGGTTGATTATCGTATCGGATATCTGCACCATTCTACTCCGTTCGAGAGTTTTGAGGATGCCAAAGATGCGATATGTTGGTTGCGTAGCCATGCTTCGGACTATCAGCTTGATCCGGACAAGATTGCCGTAGCCGGTGGTTCTGCCGGTGGACATCTGGCTGCCGCACTCGGAACGATCGGGAGTGATGAGACTGTTCCGGCGGGTTACAGGCCGAACCTCTCCGTGTTATATTATCCGGTTATAGACATGGTTTCGCGAGGTTATGGTTTTCCGGAAATAAAAAGGGATTTTGAAAAAATTTCACCGATCCATCATGTGTCGGAAGCAACTCCCTCCACTCTTATATTGCTTGGCACGAAAGATCCTATCGTATCGGTCGAAACGATCGAGGCCTATCAAGATAAACTTTTGCAGAAGGGAGTGGATTGTGAACTCCATCTCTTTGAAGGTGCCGGGCATCCGATCTTTCTATACAGAAAGCCGCTTACGGAAGAGTATTATAAGGTTCGAAAGTTGACGGATGATTTTTTGAAAAGACAGGGATTCCTGTAGTATTTGATGGATTGCAATAGTATGGATTATCCTGCCCAGCGTGACTTTGTAAAAGAGTTGGCTGTCGCTTGCCGGAAAGCCGGATAGGGCCTGTTTATTTATTATTCGGTGGGTATAGATTGGCATCATCCCTACTTTTTGCCAAATACGATGTATGATCCGGCTCGTCCCCACTATAAAGAGGTTCCTGAGTCTTACAGATTCCGTAATGTGGAAGATTTTAAGCATTATCTGAATTATGCAAAAACGCAAATAATGGAATTGTGTACTCAATATGGGCCGATTGCCGGTATATGGTTTGATACGGTTGGAGGAGTGTATCAGTATTCTGAACTTTTTAATATTCAGGAAATATATGATATGATTCATCAGATTCAGCCTCATGCATTAGTCGTGTTTAAAACAGGTGCGAACGGTAATGAGGATTTTATAACCGGAGAAAGAGAAATGGGATCATTGGCTCCTGTCTTTAAAAGTGTCGGATTACCTAAAAAGGTACAGGACGCTGCCGATTTTTCTTGGGAGAGCAATAAAGAAAAGCCGGCTGAGTTGAACATCCCGATCCAGGCTTTAGGGTGGGCATATCATACTTCTTCGCGACAACGGCAGAAATCGGCTGAAGAGGTTATGGAGCTATTGAGATATTGCGCAGATATGAATGCTAATTTATTGTTGAACATTGGCCCTCGTCCGGATGGAACCATTCTGGAAGAGAATATTCAGACCTTGGAAAAGGTTGGTAGGCAATTGGAGAAGGATGGTTTTCCAAAATTGAATACGAAATCGTATATGGACTTCCGTATGAAAGCGAGACAGACGGTTCAGACAGAAAAAGAAAATCAGACTGCTAATTAATTTATACCAAATAAATTACCGTAAAAGGAAGTGTGTCAAAATGTACTTGTCCCTGCGCTTGACGCACTTCCTTTTTTGATGATTTCTCAAATTGATATATTAGACGACTAATTATCTGTCCGCTCGAGAAGAAGGCGAATATGGATAATTAACAATTCATATTGACACCGAGAGATAATCCCAATCATGCTGCATTTTGGATGGCCATCGTCTTATGATGAAGAGCCCGAAAAATTGCCAGAGTGAAAGCGGCATGTAGAACCTGTTGGTGGATAAAACTGATTGCTGGCCGGAAGCATCCGGTTCTGCAATGTTTGCCTATGCTATGATAATGGAGGTGAAAAAAGGTTGGCTGGATGCTGCCGAGTATGGTCTGGTGCATGGAAGGTATGGAAACTTTTTCGTAAAGAGGTCTGTTTTTGGGGAGTAAGAGACAGGCTTCTTTTTTATGGTCATTCTTAAAATATAGTCGGAATTTTTTTTGTGCTTGGAATTAAATGAGTACTTTCGGGCTCATATATATAATTTTAGAGGGTAATTGTTGAATTAATAATCTTATTTTTAATATTATAACTATGATGAATGATGTACCTGTCCTTGATAAAGAAATGTCGACAACAGGAAAAAACTTATCTGATAGTATTGTGGAAAAATATGCTTTTGTATTTCAATCCTGTGATGTTGATATGAAGTTGCTGGTGGAGAATAAAGTCTCGCATTATCCTGCTTCAGATGTATTATTGAAAAAAGCTCGTTTCCTGTATCGGAATCAGGAGATTGGATGGATCGAGGCATTGGCTGCTTTTCAGGAAAAACATGGAGATTGCCTGGCCTTGGATGGAAAGGATGCCGCTAAAGCTTTAGAGAAGGCCTTCGACCTTTGCCGGTGGATGGGAGAGGAATCGGACTATTTGCAAACAGTATACCAGAGGAGGGCGGATGAAAAAAGAACCGAACTGTTTGACAGGATGGATCGTCTTTCTTTGAAACTGAAAGTTTGCCGTTGCTTGCCGGAAGGAAAGACGAATGAATATCTGAAGGCTGTTTTGCGTAAGTTGGAACAGAGTGGAAACATTTGGCATGTACATGACGAGATCCTAAAAATATATTATCTGCTGTTATACGATTTGACTGGTTTTTCCCAGAATCTTCCGGTACTGATCGATATCGTTTGCAGGCTGATTACCAATGGTCTGATGACAGAAGAGGAATGCAGTGATTTTTCCGGCGTATTGAAACGGAAAGCAAAGGAGATGGATGATAAGGTATCTGAATATTGGTTCTCCGATGATTGGGACACGCTTCATCCTCTGATAACCGAGTCGGTCCGTTTGCATACTTTTGTCTTCTTGATCTGCGGACAATGTCGGCAAAAGGAGGATGACCTTTCACTGATTGCTGCCCGTATATGCCGTTATCTTTCCCGTATACCATCACCGTATAGTGAACTGCTGAAAAATAAGTCATATACTTTGCTCACTGGCGAGAATACATTGGGTGACCGTATCCAGTGGGAGCATCTCCAACATTTTGATGAGATAAAGATCTTGGAACGTCTCATCATGATACAGGCAGATGATAAAGCATGTCTTTTCCAGGAAGATAGTAAAAAGTGGAGGCAATGTCGAAATGAAAAAAATATGATCACCCTTGATAACGATGGATTTACGTTGAGCCCATTGGTTGAATTGGAATGTAACTCGTGGAAAGGGCGTAAAGACCGGGCTACTGTGTTGAAAAACCGTTTGTTTGTTGCTTCTTTTAGCCGGTTATCTTTGAATTTTGATGCTTGTAAGAGTATCCGTGATTTCCGTTCATATTGGAATCTGGTAGCGGAAGATTATCCTTTGTCGCAACCAATGTCTTCTCCGGCTTTTGTGGATACCGGATCAGATGAGAAAGAGATTGAGATACCGGAGATCGAGATGGAAGAGGAAGAGGTGGAGACAGACCATTTTCTGCGTCCGGATCAACGGGTCAAGGTCCGGATCCTGCATATCGACAAGGAAGACATGTCTCTGAAGATGGAAATTATAGATGCCCCATACCGGGGAATGAAGGCCTGTTTGCCATTCGCTTACATAAATTCATGCTATTATATCATCCCTGGTTTTATGGATATGTTTGCTGTCAACGAGATATTCCGTGCGAAAGTAAAGAGCGTGGAAGGAAGTGAAGTCAAGCTTTCCCTGATACGGGATTTCAATGAATATATGTATCCGGATTGCGTCAGGAAGAAAAATGTAATCGGGAAAGTGATCGATATTGCAGAAGGCAAAGTCTGGTGGTTGCTTTCTACCGGCATGACGGCAACAACGACTAATCCCCATAAGAAGTATAAGGCCGGTAACTTCTATAAGGTGGAATATGGAGGTTTATCGGCGGACAAATTGAAAAATACGATCAAAGTGCTGTCCCATATCCCATTTCCAGACGAAAAAGGTTTTTATAATAATGTATTGGAAAATTTGCGCAGTTTCTTTTTCTTCATGACGAAAGAAGTGCTGAAAGTCAATAAAGACAAGGAAGAGTTGCAACGTTTGAAAGAAAAAAACAATCCTTTCTTCGTCGCTTTCCAAAGCCTAAATCTTGAAGTTCCGGAGAGTGCTCTTGATGAGTCGGCTCAGACTGATGAGATGCCTGAAAGTGAAAGTAAAACAGTAACTCCCGATTTATATGACGAGTCGGATAGGATAACGGTGAGCCAGTTGAAGGAACTCATTTATTGTGTAGATTCGTTGATAGGCGACAGCGAAGATATATGTGGATGCTTCAATGCTTATAATGTCCTGATATTTTTGTGCCGTTTTGTGGGAAACAAAGAATTGGCTGATTATTACGGGCTTTGTTCCGACTATATCTATTGGGTTAATTCCCTGGACTCCGAATTATTGAAAAACAGAGAGGGAGTTGAATGCCGGCAAACTTTTAAGGGATTGTCGGATCGTATGGAAGCGTTAGATATGGACCGGTACAGCTTGCGTTTGCGTAATAACAAACAGGTTATACGAGTATTACAGACTTGGTTCGACTCCCGTCCCCTGACTTCCGTCCAGTCCGATTTGCAATCGTTTATGCAAAATAAAAACCGTACGGTAGCTGAGTTGGCACGCTATTTTAATATCATGTCCTATCTGAAAGAAAAGGATGATGACCTGCAGGAACTGATTTGCGAGAATATTAATGTTTTGCTTGGTTGTAAAGTCTGGGAGAAAAAAACTAGAGTGTACATACCCGTATTTTTCGGCCATGAAGGAGTAGAAAAAGAATTTAAGACATCTGCATTTATCCATGCCGACAAAAACGCGACAGAGGAGCAGAGCCTTGTCCTGGCTCGTGTGATTGCATCGTTCATGAATACGGAAGGGGGAACACTTTATATCGGAGTCAATGATAAGGGATATCTGACCGGATTGGACCAGGAGTTAAGGTTTGCTCATAATGACAGCGATGTTTACCTTCGTTCTGTCAATCAAAATGTGATCAGGCTATTAGGTAAAAAAGAAGATCGGGATCGTTATCAGGCGTATATACGTTGCCGTTTGTATGAATATGAAGACGGACGTCTGGTTTTGGCGTTTCGAGTGGCGCCAATCAATGAAGTGGTAGAGGTGAAAGGTGAAGTATATACGCGTTCTGCCAGTTCCAATCTGATCAAACCAGTTGGCAACGTGGCGGATTTTGTCAAGTTGCGCCATCGGCAAAAGCTGGATTCTGTTCCTAAGATGCCGGAGTTTCCTGCGTATTTTAGTGCAGAACGGAATGAATATATTTTTGATAAACGTTCTGTAGTCCCTGAAATGACAGCGGTTCAAGAGGTGGAAGCGGTTGCTCCGGTTTTGTCCGTAAACGAAGAAAATGTCCAGGAAAAGGCTTTGCGCACTAAAAATGCAAACACTCAAATTAATTTAGGAATCCGGACATCAGCTCTGCGTTGCAATCCTTTGCAAAAGAAGCATGACCTGGGATACACGCCCAACCATGTCTTTGTCTCCTTGTTTAAAAATGGCAAAATAGCCTATTCCGTAAGTCCCAAGATCGGAAAGTGGGGAGGAGAAGGGGGAAGTGTTATTTTCTCTTATAACCCGGAAGACAAGGAAGATTTGCTGGTTACGGTTTTTAAGAATGGCGAAGTAGGCCTGTCCAATCTGAAAAAGGGAATGTCACAACCGAATATGCTTTTTGCTTTTGCCGGTTCGATTGATGATATACTATTTATTTCTCCGGCTCGTAGTACTGATTATCTGTTATTGATTTCGGATAAGGAAGGTGAAAAGCGTTACCGCATTGTCCCACTCGATATGCTTGAAAAATCAATGTCTATACAACCCAAGAGCAATCTTGTCCTTGTACCGGAAAAAGGCATTTTTGTTTTTGCCGAGATCTTGATACCGGAACTGGTGAATAGCCTTGATGATGAGAAATCATTGCAGGATACTTTCGATCAATATTGTGCCGGACGTCTGTGGGAGCATAATTCCTATATCAAGAATGTAGATAAGATCAGCAATTTGTGCAATGTCCCTTTTTAACTTGTTTCTTTTCTGAACTGAAGCCCCAGAAATATCCCTCCCGGCAGCAATATGATCCCTGCTGAAACGAGTAGGGCAACCTGGAGCGAATACATGTCATTCAGCCAACCGATAAAGGGGGCGATAGCGGCGAACATCAGGCGGATTATGAAGTTACGGATGGAAAGCACTGTCGCCCTCATGTCGGAAAAAGTCATTTGGTTGATGTATCCTTTGAGGATGGGGGTGGCAAAACCGCGGAAGATATAAAAGACGAACAAGATGGCAAGGCCGGCGTACGTAAGGTTGAAAGCCAGGGAGACATATCCGCCGACTATAAAAACGAGGATCAGGATTCCCATCTTACGCGGACCGAAGTAGTTGTCCACCCGGTCGGACCAGAGAGCGGCGAAGCCGACCGTCAGATTCAGTACCGTCCAAATAACGCCATACCAGGAAACGGGAGTTTTCAGATACATTAAAACCGGTTGTACGAACCAAGCCATCGTGAGAGTCGCTGCCCCGATTATACCTGAATACATGATATTGTAGCAAAGTTGCTTGTTCGTTACCAGCGAATATCTGATGATCCGGACAATCTCGTTTACCGGATTCTGTATTTTATTGGAACGGTTGACCTCCTTAAGCATGAATGCTGCCGGAATACCTGTAAATGCAATCACAGCCTGCGCATAAAAAGGAAGACGAAGGGAATAAGTCGCCAATAAACCACCAAAGATACCTGCCAGCGCTTCAGCGAAGTTGCCGATCATCGTGATCCGTCCTTCATATCGTAAGTATAAATTTTCTTTCTTGTATTGGGCGGTAGTATCGTATAACAGAGCGGAATCTGCACCATTTACCAATGTCTGTCCTGTCCCCAACAAGATTTCAGCGAAAAGAAAAGCCGTGAATGTCGAGGTGAACGAATAGCATAGATATCCGAAGAAGAAAAGGATACATCCTAATATCAGACATTTGCGGCGTCCCCAAACATCAGCCAGATAGCCTGAAGGGATCTCCAAGGCTACGGCTGCTATCGAATAGACACTCTTCAGGATAAACACATCCTGCAATCCTAATCCGTGTTTTTCGTAAAAAAGCACGATGATAGGCATAACCAATGTGAACCATTTGGATAGTTTGATCAGATAAAGAGCGAGTATATTCCGTTTCATGTTTGCAAAAGTACAAAATATATGAAATATCCTTGTGGGACGTCAATTGCATTTCCGTGAACTAGTTTCGATGTTTTACCCATCAGGAGTGTCTAATTATTGTACACCATTGTCAAATAATTGGACACTTTAAAAAAATGATCGTGCTTTTATCTATTTGTATTTTAGTTTATTGACTCTTTTGGCACGCTTTTTGAATTTTAATGGACGGAATATAATAAATACGCGATATGAAAAACTTGAACATAGCATTACGTTCGCTTTTTAAGAAAGGAAGAAGTAATGGGATAAAGATTTTATCTCTGGGAGTCGGACTGGCGATGGGACTTGTCCTGATATCGAAAGTGTGTTTTGAACGTTCGTTTGATAAGTTTTATCCGGATAGCGACCGTATTTATCGGTTGCACGAAAACATCATCCGGGATGGTGAATATAAGTCCTACGGGCAGGTGAGCGGAGGCGTGGCTACAGCTATGCAAGTCGAGATACCGGAGGTTGAAAAAGCAACTCGTTTGACCTATATCGGGGGTGACAAGGAGTTGTTCAAGACACAGGATGGAAACCGTTATTCCGCCCGTTATGTCGTGATGGGCGATACGAATGTTTTCGATCTGTTGCCGCGTCCTATCCTGATCGGTGATCCGAAAGAGACTTTGTCCCGTCCGGGATATGTGATGATCTCGAATCGCATTGCCAAACTGTTGGGAGGTGCAGAACAGGCAGTGAACAAGGAATTTGAATTTGAATCCAGTCCAGGACAAACCTATACGATAGGAGGTGTGTTTGAAGATGTACCTGAAAATTCCCACTTGCGTTTTGAGATTGTTGCATCTTTGGAAGGTATGAGCAAGTGGAGTCGTGAAAATTGGCTGGGGAATGACCGTTATCTGGGGTATGTAAAACTTTATCCCGGCACAGATCCGGAAAGCCTGACGACTGCCATTCGTGAGATGCAAGGACGGCATTGCGATCTGGAAGAGGTGAAAAAAGCGGGAATTGATTTGACTTATAGCCTGGTTCCGTTGATGGACATGCACAGTAACAGTGATGAGGTGAAGAGCATGAATTCCCTGTTGGGCTTTCTGGCTTTTGTGCTCATCTTTACGGCTGCGATGAATTATGTGCTTATCGTGATTTCCACGTTGATCAACCGAACCAAAGAGGTGGCTGTTCATAAATGTTATGGGGCTTCAGATAAGAACCTGTTCGGTATGATCATGTCGGAGACGTGTTTGCATATGCTGATTTCTTTGTTGCTTGCCGCTTTTCTGATCGTTCTGTTCCGTACGAAAACGGAAGAATTGTTAGGGGCAACGTTGGGAGCATTGTTCTCGACACAGACTATTGTGATACTGATAGGAGTTTGCATCGTGATCTTTTTCATTACCGGTTTGATCCCGACCTATATGTTCCTGCGTATTCCGGTGGCTGCCGCATTCCGTAATTTTAAAGAATCCCGCAGATACTGGAAACTTTGCCTGCTGTTCATACAGTTTTTGGCAACAGCCTATCTGGTGGCATTATTGTCGGTTATCAATAAGCAGTATGACTATATGGTAAATGTCGATCCCGGATATGCCTATGAGAAGTTGGCTTATTGCTCGACACAGGGTGTGGAAGAATCCGTCCGTAATACGGCAATCGAGGAATTGCGCAAGATACCCGAAGTTGACAAAGTTTCTGCCTGCTATGACCTGCCGATTTCAGGGATGTCGGGAAATAATGTTTCACTTCCTGGAGATGACCGCGAACTGTTTAATATTGCCGATATGTACTGGGTGAAAGATGATTTCTTTTCCTTGATGGAGATTCCGGTTATTGAAGGAGAGGTGTTCCGTTCTGACGGTTCGGCTTCGAACAAAGTGATGGTCAGCCGTTCTTTTGTCGAAAAGATGGAACAGGTGGCTGGTTGGACCGGGAGTGCGATTGGCAAGAACATTATAATTACGGAACATAGCCAGAATGGAGAACCGTTTACCATCTGCGGTGTGTATGAAGATGTTTGTATTGGCAGTACCGGTAATCCGGATACACGTCCGACCGCCCTGTTCTATGATAGATATGCACCGATGATCCTGATCAAATTCCATGAGATGTCACCGGAGAATATAAAAAAGGCACAAAAGGTGCTGGAAGATGTAATGCCCGACCGAAATGTTACAGTGACGGCTTATTATATGGATATGATAGACCTGTATAAGGATTCCCGCACGTTCCGCGACTCGGTTATGATCGGGGGAATCGTGACCTTGATTATTGCATTGATCGGTCTGCTGGGATATACCAGTGACGAAACGAACCGTCGTGGACGCGAAATAGCGATCCGTAAGGTGAACGGGGCGACGGCATGGAGTATCTTGAAGATGATTTCGAAAGACATTTCCTATATTGCGATTCCCGCTATCGTGATCGGTATGACTGTCGCTTATTATTCCGGTACGGGATGGTTGGAGAAATTTACGGAAAAGGCGCCCATCGGATTTTTTATCTTCCTGGCCGGAGCGATGATGGTCTATGTTTTGATCATTGCTTGTGTCCTGTACCGTGCATGGGCCGTTTCGAATTCTAATCCGGTTGATAGTTTGAAATCAGAGTAACGATAGTAGGAAAAGCAGATAAACACGATAGATATGAGAAACTTGAATATTGCCATACGCTCATTGTTCAAAAAAGGACGTCATAATGTAATGAAGATCATCTCGCTGAGTGTGGGGTTGTCTGTTGCGTTGGTCATGATTGCGAAGATCTATTTTGAACAATCTTACGATACCTTCTATCCGGATGCGGACCGGATTTACCGGATCTATGAGAATTATAGCATGAACGGGAAAGAGGAAGACTATTATCAGGTAAGCGGTGCTGTAGCTCCCGCTATGCGGAGTGAGATTCCGGGTGTGGAAGACGCTACCCGGCTTACCTATATCGGTGGAGATAATACCCTGTTCACGACACCTGACAAACAACGTTATTCCGCCCGTTATATCATGATGGCCGACAGTAATGTGTTCGATATCTTCCCTGTGCCGATCCTGTCCGGTAATCCGAAAGTGGTGTTGGCCAAACCGTGGTATGCTATGATATCCCGTTCGTTGGCGGAAAAGATGGGAGGTATCGAAAAAGTGGAAGGCTTGACGATCATCCCCGATGAGAATCCCGGTTTGGAGGTGACGATCGGAGGTGTATTCGAGGATCTGCCCCAGAATGCCAGCTTGCGTTACGATATGTTGGTTGCCATGTCCGGCATGGATCCGGAGAGTTTGAACAACTGGTTGGGTAACGACCGTTATGCCGGTTATGTGCGTCTGTCACCGGGAGTCACGCCTGATAGCCTGACTCCGGCTATTCATGATATGACGCTCCGGCACCACGATCAGGAAGCTTTGAGAAAGTCGGGCTACGAACTGACTTATACGCTTAGGCCCTTGCTCGACTTGCATAGCAAAGCGGGAGAGGTAAAAAACATGGTTATGATGTTGGGGATTCTGGCCTTTGCCCTTTTGTTCACGGCTATCATGAACTATATTCTCATTACCATTTCTTCGATCGTCAACCGGACGAAAGAAGTAGCCGTGCATAAGTCGTACGGGGCTTCGGAAACGAATATCCATAGCATGGTTTTGTCGGAAACGCTGGTACACATGGTCTGTTCGATCATGGTGAGTATTTTCCTGATTTTTCTTTGTCGGGATATCATTTATGATTTATTGGATGTTTCGGTCGAAACGTTGTTATTATCCAAAGGGGCTTTGGTACTACTGGGGGTTTGCGTGATTGTGTTTCTGGTGACCGGCTTGGTTCCGGGCTGTTTGTTCGCCCGTATTCCGGTGGCTGCCGCGTTCCGTAATTTCCGTGAAAGTCGCCGTGTCTGGAAACTCTGTCTGCTTTTCCTCCAGTTTATTGCGGCGGGTTTGCTGGTGACCCTGTTATTGATTGTCGGCAGACAACATGCGTATATGGTGAACAGTGATCCGGGTTATTCGTATGACCGGCTGGCCTATTGCAGTATTTCGGCGATCGATTCCACGACTCGTTATAAGGTGCTGGATGAAGTGATGCGTCTGCCGGAAGTAGAAGCGGTGTCGACTTCCTATTCGTTGCCTTTTGGGTCGATGTCGGGCAATAATATCGCTTTACCGGAGTCGGAAAAGGAACTTTTTAATATTGCAGACCAGTATTGGGTGAGCAACGGATTCCTTGACTTAATGGAAATACCGGTGATAGAAGGCCGCTCGTTCACCGAGAATATCCCAGTTTCGGACGAAGTGATGGTGAACCGTGCTTTTGTGGAGAAGATGAAAGAATTCGTGGACTGGCCGGACGGTGCAGTCGGTAAATCCATTTATATATCGGAACATGATCGGTATGGCTCGAAGTATTATACGATTTGCGGGGTATATGAGAATTATATCATGGGTTCGCTCATCGATATGGATGCACGTCCTTCCGTCTTGTTCTACCGTCAACGTCCTTCTGCCCATTTGTTGGTGAAATTCCACCGGATGACTCCTGATGCAGTCGGAAAAGTAAATGAGAGATTGAAAGAACTGATGCCGGGCCAAGAGCCGAAACTGACGGTTTATTCCGTTCAGATGGTCGACCTGTACAGCAGTTCCCGGAAGTTCCGCGACGAAGTGATGATCGGGGGATTAATAACGCTGATAATCTCCCTGATCGGATTGATCGGCTATACGAACGACGAAGTGAACCGACGCCGCAAGGAATTGGCCATCCGCAAAGTGAACGGGGCTACGATGAAGGATATTCTACGGATATTCTTGAAAGACGTCCTTCGTATCGCCCTCCCTGCGATTTTATTAGGATGCAGCATATCTTATTTTGTCGCGGAACACTGGCAGCAGCAGTTTGTGGAAAAGATACCTCTTAGTGCGTGGATCTTCTTGGCAGGGGCATTGTTTGTCTGCCTGGTGGTCTTGATATGTATCGTGTACCGCATCTGGGATGTCGCGAACGAAGATCCGGTCGATAGCTTGAAATCGGAATAATCCGGGATCTCGTTTTCCCGGCGAGTGTCTAATATCTTTACACCACTGTCCAAAAATTAGACACTCGCGGAAAATATTGAAATTATTATAGGGTTGTAAATAAATGGTTTATGTGCTTTGGCACGCTGTTTGCCTATAGATAGGCAAGAAGAAGCAATAATAAAAAAAACAGATACAGTCATGATTAAAATTGAAGGATTAAGTAAGTTTTTCCGTACGGAAGAGGTGGAAACGATCGCGTTGAACGGCGTGTCGATGGAAGTGAAGGATGGTGAGTTTGTGGCAATCATGGGCCCTTCCGGCTGTGGCAAGTCCACCTTGCTGAATATCCTGGGCCTGTTGGACAACCCGACATCGGGCAACTATTACCTGGCGGACAGGGAAGTCGGATACTTGAAAGAAAAAGAACGTACGCAGGTGCGTAAAGGAAATATCGGTTTCGTGTTCCAGAGTTTCAATCTGATCGACGAACTGAATGTCTTTGAAAACGTGGAGTTGCCGCTTACCTATCTCAAAGTAAAGGCAAGCGAGCGCAAGCAGATGGTCAATGACATCTTGAAGCGCATGAACATCAGCCACCGGGCCAATCACTTCCCACAGCAGCTTTCCGGAGGTCAGCAGCAGCGTGTCGCCATCGCCCGTGCCGTTGTTTCGAATCCGAAAATCATCCTCGCCGATGAGCCGACCGGTAACCTGGACTCCAAAAACGGAGCCGAAGTGATGCAGCTCTTGACCGAACTGAACAAAGAAGGAACCACCATTGTTATGGTGACACACTCCAAACACGATGCGAGCTTCGCCCACCGGGTGATCAACCTGTTCGACGGAAGTATCGTGTCGTCCGTAAACGAATTCATTTAATTTTTGTAAAATAGAACATAGACACATTCTAATTGTTTTGTGATCATATCCGGCTTGGGAAAGTCGGATATGTTCTTTGTGAGATATGAGTTTGGGGTTATGAATTATAAATGGAATACACTATGAATAATCTGTTGAATATAAAATCTTTTCTGAAATTCCTGAGCCGGAACAAGGGGTATACGGCGATCGACGTCTTCGGGCTGTCTGTTTCGCTGATGTTCGTGATCCTGATTGCGGTGTATGTGGAACGGGAATTGAATATCGACAAACAGCAGGCGAATTACGACCGGATCGTCGCCGTCGGCAATGAAGATTTCCTGGAATCGGCCGTCCCGGTTTCCTATTGGCTGGAAGAGCGGTATCCGGAGATCGAGAAGGTCTGTCCGGTCATCACGGACCAGGGGGAGGGCATGCAGGTCTTTTATGGCGACAAGAAGCTGAAGGCCGGCGTTATATTTGCCGATTCGACGTTCTTCGACATTTTTTCGTTCAAGCTGCTCGATGGCGACCGCAGCCGGCTGTTGGAAGATCCTTACGGCGCGGTCGTTTCGGAAAGTTTTGCCCGTAAGGTGTTCGGCAACGACGATCCGATCGGGAAGAGCTTGCGCATCAGCGACTCGACGAGTGTCATGGTTACCGGTGTCATGGAAGACATCAACCGTTCGGTGATTCCGAATGCGGACCTGTTGGTGCGTATCGAGCGGATGGAGGAGTTCAACCCGTCATTGTCGAAGACGAATCCGGGTAATGCCGGCTCCTGTGTCTCGTTCCTGTTGCTGAAGCCGGGAACGGACTTGAAGGGGAGGACGGACGAGATACAGAGCTTTTTCAAAGAGCGGTATTGGATTTACCGGTATGATTTCGTGAAGGAGGTACGCGTCGTCCCGCTTTCGGACATTTATTTCGGGAATACGGAGGCGCACAGCTTGGAGCAGGGCGACAGACGCTTTTCGTTGGTCTTGATGTCCGTCGGCATTCTGATCCTGATTTTCGCGATCATCAACTATATAAACCTGACGGTGGCACAGGCCGGCCAGCGGGCGAAGGAGATGGCGACACGCCGCCTCTTGGGGTCTTCGCGTGTGGAACTGTTCCTGCGGTTGATGTTGGAGGCTACTTTCCTGACAGTCGTTTCGTTTGCCATCGGGCTGATGTTTGCCAAGGCGGCACTGCCGTATGCCAATGACTTGTTGCAGGTGCGCTTGACGTTCGATGTGCTGGCGACACCGCTTTGGATAGGGGCGATCCTCCTGTTTATCGTGTTGACGGGAGCCTTGTCGGGGGTGCTTCCGGCATTGATGATCTCATCGGCCAAACCGATCGACGTGGTACGCGGGACGTTCCGCCGGCAGACGAAGATGGTGTTCAGCAAGGTCTTCATCACGTTCCAGAATGTGATCACGATCGCTATGATCGCCGCTTCGCTGACGATGTATCTCCAGATCGACCATCTGATCCACGCGCCGTTGGGCTACAACACGACGAACATAATCGAATCGTATAACATTTTCCGTTCCAAAAGCGAGATGGAACGGGCGGAAGATATGTTGCGCCAGCTTCCGATGGTCAAGGCTGTCGGCCACAGTAACGGAACACCTTCGAGCGGGACGAACAATATGAGTGGAACTTACGAGGACAAATCGCTCAGCTTCCAGCAGATACAGGTCGACAGCGCCGCTTTCCGCATTTTCGGTTTCGAGATCAAGTCGGACAACCGGGTGGCCAACGCCGATGGGGGGTGGTATTTGAACGAGCTGGCTTTTAAACAGATGGAATTGTCGGAAGATGCCCCTTCTTTCAGGTGGGGCGAAGATGCGACACCCGTCTTAGGGGTGATCCGTGATTTCCAGTTGAGGGACATTACGCAGGAAAATTCGCCGGTAATGTTCCGTTTCCGGAATATGGAATCAGGCTGGTGGCCGTGGAGCTACGTGATCGAGGTGCAGGGTGATCCCGTCGAGGCATACGAGTCCGTGCGCAAAGTCTTCGAGGAGGTGTCGGGTGTTCCTTTCGAGGGACAGTTTATCGACCAGGGCATCCGTACGCATTTCGAATCGCAGATTCGTCTGGCCAAGATCGTGGTGATCTTCGCCTGCATTGCGATCCTGATCTCGCTGTTGGGTTTGCTTGCGATGTCGACCTATTTCATCCTGCAACGTTCGCAGGAGGTAGCGATCCGCAAGGTGTTCGGTTCGGACAACCGCGGAATCCTGGTGCGCCTCGTCGGTACGTTCCTGACATATGTCGGGATTGCGTTCGTGATCGCGACGCCGCTGAGCTGGTATTTCATGAAGCAATGGCTGGCGGACTATAGCTACCGGATCGCGCTTAGCCCGCTGATTTTCATCGTTGCTGGTCTTTTCTGCCTCCTGATCTCCTTCCTGGCGGTATTCTTCCAAAGTTGGAAGGCGGCGAATGCAAATCCGGTAGAAAGCGTGAAAAACAATTGACAATTGTTTACAGTTCCCCCGGTCTTTCCTCCCCCGGCTTGCCGCCGCCTTCCGGCTTTTGGGTGGCTCTTTTGGCGTTGATGGTTTTGCGGGTGGCGAGGATGGCTTTCTGGCGGTCGATGAGACGGTTGATGTTATTGATGATCTCCAGATAGTCCGTCTCGCCGTTCACTTCGGCCAGCGCGTTGAGGCGTTTGACGACAGCGCGGTAGGCGGCATCGGTTTCCTGGCGGGCCGCTTTGGTCGCGCCGGTGACGATGGTAGCCTGCTGGCTGTTGCGGTTGGTGAAGAAGGAGATGAATTTCTCATTCGCTTCCTTCAATCGCATCACCCATCTTTCGAGGCCGGCCATCTGGAGACGGTTCGTGACGTCTTCCAGCGAAACACCGTCCAACGGCGAGTTGGTCGGATCGGACAGTTCGCCGGGGCGTTCTTCTTCTTCCGAGTGGTTGTCAAATTCTTCCAAATCCTGGATCAGGTTTATCACAGCACTGTTTTCAGCCAGGTAAGGCAGTGAGCAGGGATCGCCGTTGCGGCGCAGGATGATATCGATTTGGCGGGCGATCTCGGCGATCACCGGATCGAAATCATTCATCGCGACATTGTTCTGGCGTTTTAATCCTCTGTAGGCATCGTCACGGACCTTGTCGAGGCGGGTGACATCATAGGAGAGGACGTTTTCGCCGCCGCTGACTTTCATGGAACCGTCAAATACGTTGTATTTAACTTTGTAGTTGTTTACGAACTCTGTGATTTTGGAGTCTTTGCATTTCTCAAACTCCACGATCGCGAAACTGTGGAAGCCAAAATTTTCGTCTTGGGTAAGACGGGATAAATCAAAACCTTTAATTTCAGACATGGTACATCGTTTAAATATTATTCTTCTGTTTTCATGCTGTCGGGAGTCCCGTCAACGTGTTTTTTTTTGTTTTTGTGCTGTCGGGAGCCTCGCCAACGTGTTTTTCTTTGTTTTTGTGCTGTCGGGGGTCCCGCCAACGTGTTTTTCTTTGTTTTTGTGCTGTCGGGAGTCCCGCCAACGTGTTTTTCTTTGTTTTTGTGCTGTCGGGACCCCCGCCGGGATGTTTTTTTCCGTATCTTTATTATCGGGCATCACATCGCTGACAAATATACCTTAAATTGGACAGGAAACAATTATTTTATCCTTTAATTTTCAACATATATTGAAAAATGTTGGAATTGCCGGGAGGAAGGCGACGCGAAACTGTCAAAATATAGGACACTCCTGTCTAAAATTTGGACAGAGTGTGCCGGTTGTTGCTTGATTATTATTCTGTTATTTAATTAGTTACGTGTTGTGGTATAATTTTTGTATCTTATTGGGCAGAATAGAACAAATACAGATAGCGTGAAGGAGTAGTGACTTTTC
>OGWZ01000170.1_pt1 | contig 76553 bp, 65 predicted proteins | sample 1576141 | NCBI WGS metagenome assembly OGWZ01 (sample SAMEA3541512, study PRJEB24748) | human gut metagenome | biome: human gut; feature: human-associated habitat; material: faeces | place: China | collected 2012
ATGGGCTCAGATAACTGAGTCCATTTTTTCGATGAGGCTATTATGTTACAGCCCCGTTATATTTTCGATTCCCTGGGACGCTGTACGGCATATAGCACGTATGGAAGCCAAACAAAAACGGCTCACAACGCCCATTACAGCAGGCTTCGTGAACCGTTTTTTCTTTTAAAAGTGTCAAAGATCGTATGATAGCAGATACGATTTCATTGCTACCACCCTTATTCCATGCTAGAATGAGACATACTACAAATAAAGGAGATACCGATGAAAATCTTCAGGCACAGCCAGAAATCAAAAAAACAAGTAATAGCCCTTGCCCTGACCGGGCTGGTGTGGATAGGAGGCAATACTATGGCCATGGATGTCAATGTCGATTCTGCTACAAAGAACATGCCGGGAAAAGTGGAAAGCACGAAGATTTCTGTCCCGTTGAAGACGCCTGTCATCAACCAGATTTCCGATGTCGTATACGAACAAGTTCCGATGCGGGGGTATCCCAATGTGGCCATGAAAATGGACATTCTCCAGCCGAAGTCAGAGAAAAAGCTTCCAGCCATCGTGTATGTTACCGGTGGCGGTTTCATCAATGCCAATAAGGATAACGGCATTCAGCTCCGGATGCACCTGGCAGAAGCCGGTTATGTCGTTGCCTCCATCCAGTACCGGGTAGCGCCTACGGCCCGTTTCCCGGAACCACTGGAAGATGTGAAATCTTCTATACGCTATTTGAAAACCCATGCTGACCAATTCGGCATCGATTCGGAACGGATCGGCATCATCGGGGGCAGTGCCGGTGGCTATCTTGCTGCCATGGCAGCTACGACCAGTGGCACAACGACCTTTGACAAAGGAGACAATCTCCAGGCAGGAAGCGATGTAAAAGCGGCAGTAGACCTGTATGGCCTTTCCGATCTGACACGCATTGGCGACGATTACAGTGATGCCGTGAAAGAAGCCCACCAATCAGCTGGTGCCACAGAAGCACTGTGGGTAAACGGATCTGCCGTATTCGGTGGGAAAGACGGCGGCATCCTGGCCGATCCGGAAGGCGCCCAAAAAGCCAATCCCATTACCTACATTTCCCGGACCAGTGCCCCTATGTTACTCATGCACGGCACAAACGATACCATCGTTTCTCCCAGCCAGACCGACCTGCTCTTTCAGGCACTCCAAAGGCATAACATCCCATCCAAACGATACCTGGTTGAAGGCGCAGCCCATGGCGGCATTTACTGGAACCAGGAAAAAGTGCTCCAGATCATTACAGACTTCTTTGACTCTTACTTAAAGGGCTAAGATTCTTTTAAGTACTATAAACTATCCCTTCCTGTTCCGAATCTTACAAATTTCCTGAGTCAGTGTCCCTATGGTACAGAACGTACACCACGCCCGGGGACGGAACCAAATCATGGCTGGTATCGCTATGATTTCTGAGGTCAGCATCAGACTATACAGTTTGAATGAAAATTGTACGACCCAGGGAGAAACCGGAGCCGTACTGGTCCATTCCAGCGGACATTCCCGGGCACAAAGGCCACATCCCACACAGTGCGTTACATCCACCTGGGCAAAACAGCCATGCTGGACCGAAATGGCTCCGCGCGAGCAAACGTCGGCACAACTTCCACAGGCCACACAGGCCTTCTGCTGAACCACAGCATATCGCTTAAACGTATTCATACTAGCTCCTTTTTATGCATTCAACGGGCACGGTATTCCCAGCCGTAATTGTTATATAAATGCTAACTTTAAAAAGACAGCTTCTGTGAGCTCTACCCTCGTTTCAATGCCTCACTCAAATATCAAATGAGGGTATCTTCGTCACAGGAGGGAACAAATGTGTCCATGTAAGATTGGGCACGCATGAGTGCCAAATCTTGCGTGCCGGAAGCAGGGAGATAAAATTATCTGTAATTCCAAAGTTTTCTAGCCGTAAAATCTGACCCAGATTCTGCATTCAGAACAGCTGCCAGATTTTCAATCAGAGTCTTGCCATATTAGGCACGTGGCTTTTTCCAACGTTTTCCTTCAAATTCCACTTCTTTATCCGATATCACTTTAGCAGTAATTGACGAATTGAGGTTAAAATTAATCATTTAATATTAAGTATTTTCATGCCTCTTACGCTTACTTCATCACCTTTTCCATCAATGATGTATAACTGTCTACAACGTCGTAGACTACACTATCATCAGAGATAGCTTGGAAGTGTTTTCTAGCGCAGTCTATCTTAGCCTGTTCAGTCGGAGTAATGTGGTTAAAGTGCAACGTATCTAAAGATCCTTTGGTCTCGGCAACGAAATAAATATGCTTCACATGTCCTTCATAAAAAGCGATAGCCCAATCCGGATTATAATGGCCAACCGGGGTTGAAATATAAAATCCGTCTGGTAGTTTTACATACACCGCCACGTCCTTGTTGACATCCAATTCCGTAGCAAAATCACGTTCATTGGTAGAATCGTAAACAACATGATCATACAAATGCTTTTTCACCTTCATAGCATTTGTACCAAGTTTTCCCTTGATAGTAGGCTCTGTGAAAATATCTGTCCCATAATGGTCGCTAAGAACACTGTAAGTAATATGCTCAATGATGGCCGTTGCCTTCTGGTCATTAATCAACTGGGAAGCCTTCAGAATAAATTCTTCCGGATTATATTTGAATTGATTAAAGGTAGCCTCGTTAATTCCCGTTAATATCTGGATAATCGCTTTTCTAGTCAGACCAGTCGCTTCTACAATTCTTCCAATCAGGTCATACGTAACGTTTTTATTTGCCACAATTTCGTGTTTCATTTTGCAGGGCCCCGATGATTCTTTTACAAAAGCAACTCCATCTTTCAGTTGTTCTTTGGACTTGATTTTCTCCATTGATCCGGACTCAATCTTGAAATAAATTTTTGGTACGTGAAGTTTAGCATTTAGAACTATAATCGAATTTTTTACCAACTCTTCAGTATCAAAATCTACTACATATACAGACTTGGCATTGATTTTTAACCAAAGTGCCTTGAATTCCTTGCTGTTCAGCTTTTCTTCATCAACGTGCAGTTCCACATTGTTACTGCGAGCGTTCTCTGGCTGCATAGCTTTCGGATCATAGATTGAATCAATAATCTTCACAACAGGCTGTTCAAATCCCCTAACGTCATCAGCCAACTTGAGTTCACCATTGGCCTTGTCTTCATAATATTTATCAGTAAGCGACCCTTTCTTATCTATATATCGATTGCTAATCAAATCATAAATAATGGCATTAGCCATATCAGAATCAATCGTCATTTCATTTCCCTGATCATCCATGATAACCTTATTAAGAAACAGGTCCTTCGTGACTGCACGAGGACGATCAACAATGTCTTCTGCAATTTCAGACTGCAATCCTTTTACAAAGCTCTCATAGCTTTCACTCGCAATAACAGTCAGCACATTGACATTCTGCACATCATTTCCCAGCACGCTGACATCCATTCGTTCGCCGTCCTGATTTACGCAAAGCCGCATACCACGACCAACTTCCTGACGTTTCCGGACTTCGCTACTAGAAGATTTCAGTGTACAAATCTGAAATACATTGGGATTGTCCCAACCTTCACGAAGTGCGGAATGAGAAAAGATAAAACGAACCGGAGAACGCTTGGGATTACGGTCGAGAAGCAATTCCTTGTTTTTCATGATTAAATCGTAGGCATCAATATCGTCTGAAGTCTGCTCTTTCTTTTTTACTTTGCCATTGATCATGTGACCTTTTTTATCTATGGAAAAATAGCCTGCATGCGTTTTTTCGACCGGAATGGCATCCAGGTACTGCATATATTCATCATCCCCGAATTTACGCTGTAAATGCCCAATAATATCTTTATATTCCTGCTCAAACATATCAGCGAACACACCATTATGCGGCTGACCATTTTCATCATATTCTCTGTAATGGTCTACCTCATCGATGAAAAACAATGAGAGTACCTTAATCCCCTTATTGAAGAGTTCCTGTTCACGATGGATGTGGGAGATAATCGTCTCACGAATTTGAATGCGGCGCAGTTGATTTTCATCTGTTTTCCCAACAATATCTCCAGCATAAAGCTTTATGCCATTAAGAAATTCAACAGAATCATCCCTGCCGTCAATCCGCTTAACCACAAAGCCGTCTTTATATTCCGGTAACTCTCCGGAATTATCGAATAAATTGTAGCCTTCTGTTACAATCCGGCTTATTGGACGTATACCATTTTTCCCTTTGAAATCGAATTGAATGGTAGCTGTCGGAGCAGACTTAGACAAGTTCAGCCCTTCCAGATAAACAAAGCTGTCGGTCGCAGTAGTCCCCGTTTCGGTGACCCCTTTAACGGATATTTTCTTGACAAGTTTCTTGTTGTACGCATCCATGGCGTCAAGACGATAGATGAGATTATAGTAGTCCCTTGGCGTAGCCGAATAGCGCAGTGTCAGAAGTGGATGAAATTCTTTCAAGCGTTCTTTCGTTTGTTTGCCTTCGACAGACTGTGGTTCGTCAATAATGAGCACGGGATTCGTCTTGGCTATAATATCAATTGGGCGACGAGAACGAAATTCATCCAGCTCCATATAAATACGGCGGGCATCTTTACCACGGGCATTAAAAGCCTGAGAATTGATAATCATCACATTAATCGAGCTATCTGATGCGAAACGGTCAATATCTGTCAGCTGAGAAGAGTTGTAGATAAAAAATCGAATCTTTTTTCCATACTCTTCGGCAAAATGATCTTGCGTCACCTGAAATGTCTTATAAACCCCTTCACGGATAGCAATGCTCGGCACGACGACGATGAATTTTGTCCATCCATACGCCTTGTTCAACTCGTACATTGTCTTGATGTAAGTGTAGGTTTTTCCAACACCGGTCTCCATTTCAATAGTCAGATTATACGTTCCTTCCAGTGACTGGGACGGCTCAATCTGATTAGCTTGCTGTATTTTTCGGATATGTCCCAGAATTTGACTGTCAGCGAGTCCCGGTATAATTTTTGCATTAGCCCAGCCTGTAAAGTCTTCATCATCAGCCAACATTGGCTGATAAACACTGTTTCCTCGGTCCATCATATAGGTCGGAGTCAGATAAGGCTGCCCGGCAAAAACGTCTACCACGGCCTTAGCGGCATCAGCCTGAAATTTTTGATGCTTGAATTGCAGTTTCATTCGTTTTCGCCTCCCTCGAGCTCTTTTGTCCATTGCTCCATTTTTTTCTTCAGTTGTTCCTTATCAGGAAGGTAAAGCTGGTATTTTGATGCATAAATATTGGATTCTTTTGGAAGCGTCAGATCTACCATCGCATCATCTTTGTCCTGACAAAGCAATACACCGATTGTCGGATTTTCATAATCTTGTTTTTCATAACGGTCATAATAGTTGACATACATCTGCATCTGTCCCAGATCCTGATGCTTTAGTTTTCCGATTTTCAGATCAAAAAGAACAAAGCACTGCATCAGGCGATTATAAAAAACAAGATCTACCCGGAAATGGTCCTCATGAAAAGTAAACCGCTTCTGGCGTGCAACAAATGTATAACCAGTGCCAAGTTCCAGCAGGAAATTCTGCAGATTATCAATCAAATGCATTTCTAAGTCGCTCTCAGAATAAGATGACTTTTCTTCTAATCCTAAAAATTCTAGTACATAAGGATCCTTTACCGCATCAGACGCTTTTTCAATCAATTGACCTTTTTCTGATAGTCTCCGTATTCCTTCTTTGTCCTTGCTAAGTGCCAGCCTCTCATACAATCCGCTGTCGTACTGTCGGTTCATTTCACGCAAACTCCAATTATTTCTGGCAGCTTCAATTTCATAGAAGTGACGCTCATTCACATCATCAATTCTCATTAACTTCAGATAATGTGACCAGCTAAGGACAAACTTTCGACCTGTACTAACGGCAGGCAGACTTTTGAATTGGTCAGACAGTGTCTGACCAATCTGGTCCTGTGCATAAGTAAAGTAAAATTGGCGCATCTGCTTTAAATTAGTAACAGAAAATCCTGGACCAATATGATTTGTCAGATAGTTAGAAAGCTCTTGTATTAAACGAGTACCATATTGGGCACGGGCTTCTCCATTCTGCTCTTCTTCTGCAATTCTCTTGCCTACTTCAAAACAGGAATAAACCATGACAAGATTAACTGCTTTACCCGCACGATTCCGTGCCTGTGTCAAAATATCAGAAATATCCCGGAAGAAGTTATCCTGATTTTTTTTCATGACAGATTCCTCCTCAAATTACTTTTACCCGTGTATCCGGTGCCAACAGTTTAAAAATTTCGCCGACATTAATCTTTGCCGGGCTATCTGCAAAACTGGAATCGCGGAAAACAGCACGGAGCGGCTGACGTTTTGCAATTGCTTTAATAACAGATTCCGGTACATTTTCATTAAAGCAGGCGATCAAGTCCCCATCATTATAGTTGTGAACTGTGCATCCTTCAATAATCTCTGAAGTATAAGGAAGGGACAGCGGAATTCCCCACTCCAGCAAGCATCCGAAAAGCAAATCCAAATCTGTACGGTCAGACTTTATGTTTGATTCCATCATTGTAAGTAGGTCCTGGGTGTAATCCCCGGCAGCATAGTAAACATTGTTCATATTAGTATCATCAAGCTTCAAAACGCGGAAGCCATCATCAAACTTAGCATCCGGATGGTCTTCATGAATTTTCTTTTCTGCGCGGCGAATACGTTCTTTACCAATTTCGCAGATATTTTTGTACCCGGCTTGGTAAGCTTCGCTCTTTTCATCGGTCTTTTCGGGTAGCTGAACCATGATAAACTTACGGTTTCCGCCATCCTCAGCATTAAGCTGCATAACGGCATGAGCAGTAGTGGCAGAGCCAGAGAAAAAATCCAAACAAATGTCGTTGTTTTGGGAGTTTGAAATCTTAAGCATAGCCTCAATTAATTCAATCGGTTTGGGATTACTGAATATATTTTTTATTCCAAACAATTCTGTCATCTGATTATTTGCTTTCTGATTATTACCAAACTGTTCATGTGTCCACCAATTCGTTGCGCATTGTCCCTCTTCTTCACGTTCAAATTGATAATATTTTTTTCTAGGCAGGCCATCGCCACCTTTGGGAAAATAGATTCTTCCTTCTTTAAGAAATCTATTATAAGTGGCTTCTTCTCCCATCCACTCTTCTTCAAGTACTTTCCCCGTGGGCGTAATAATTGTATATCTACTACCACTTTGATCTGAACCAACCTTCCATGGTTTGCTAGCCCATGGTCCTTTGGGATCGTGATCTGGATTGGTAAAAGAGGCAGTTAAATCTAACTTACCAACCCCATCACTTTTTAAAATAGTACTGCTTTTAGCATATACAAGTACATGTTCAGCAACAATCCCAATCATCTTTGTTTTGTCATTCGGCTGGTTATGACGCCTTCTCCAGTGAATATGACCCTCAAAATTTTGTTTCCCAAAGATTTCATTGCAGATTTCCTTCAAATTTTCCTGCTCATTATCGTTAATACTGATAAAGATAACTCCATTCTCACTCAGCAAATTTCTTGCTAGTAACAGGCGAGAATACATCATTGAGCACCAATCAGAATGAAATCGTCCGTTAGAATTCGTGTTTTTGAACATACGATTTCCTTCTTCGTCCACTTCACCAGTCTCGTCTGCATATTCCTCGCTGCTTATTTTGAAGTCGTCGTTGTAAATGAAGTCATTCCCCGTATTATAGGGAGGATCAATGTATATCATTTTGATTTTGTTAAGATAGCTTTCCTGCAAAAGCTTCAGTACCTCAAGATTGTCGCCTTCAATATAAAGGTTCTCAGTTGTATCCCAATTAACGCTTTCTTCCTTGCACGGGCGCAGTGTCTTGCGGATGGGCTTATTAGCTTCAACAATCGAAGCCTTTTTCCCTACCCACGTAAATTCATATACCTCATTTCCATCGGCTACAGAATCTGATAGCATCTGTTTTAGCATCTCGAAATTAACTGCCTTCTTCAACTTGCCGTCCTCACCGCGAGCCTCGGTAATACAATTCGGAAACAGCTCACCAATCTTCGCAACATTCTCCTGCTGAATATTTTCGGATTCCATTCTCATCTTGTCCATTCTTTGCTTCCTCCATTATCTCGTTTTCACAAGGTTATACCCTGCTGCATCATTTTCACTTTTATCAAAAGCGTTTTCGATATATTTATCGGGATTAGATAGAAAATCATCTTGCTCAACGAAAGCAATATATGAACCAGTTAAAGAATTAACGGTTTTGCAAGCATTGCAACTGTACTTCATCGGATTCTGATTAAAACGATTCTTATTGATAATATTATATGTTAGATTGGTTTTATACGATATTGCACGACAACCGTCATCATTTATTACCGAATACTTAAACCAATCATACCCACCATTATATTTCATTATCACACCAACAATACCGTTCGGATGAGAAGTTCTATCGTTCCGTGTTATACTCTTGAGAGAATATTCGATTTCCCAATCAATCCATTTACTCTGTTTCATGTTTGGAGAAATAATAACTATGGTTACTGATGTATCGTACATCATATCCGTAAGATGTCTCTTTATATTGTCGGTTGTCGTATCCGTTAAATCTGGAGAATCACTAGTTTCTCCTTTGTAATAAGTGGCATCATCTCCTAACGCATTTATAATACTATCACGAAGCTTCTGCGCTTCACTATATTTATAAGAGATAAATGTTTTATGTGCCATTATTAAATACCTCCTGCAAATTTCATTATTACAATAATTCCTGCAATTATTATTGTAGGTCCATAAAAAAGATATATTGATGGAGATTTAAGAGATTTCCAAATAGTGCTCAACATATCCCATGTAGTTTCTATCTTGGGAGGCGCAAGATTAAAATCAATTTTGTGTCTCCCACTTATTACTTCGTTATATAGAATTCGATATCTTTTTTCTAATTGTAAGTAATACACATCGAGTGCAAGGAAACAAACTATAGGTAATACCGCTAAAAACAGTACCCACTTATTAATCTCAGTAAACGATACAGCTGATATCCCTGTTATTATTGTTGCACTAAATCCTTTGAATATAGCAGATGTAGTGGACATCCTGTCTATAGACGATTGAATCATTTGTAAATAAGAAATTTTACTTTCTAAATTTTTTCAGACATTCAGTTTCTCCATTTCTTTCTTCATCTTTTTTAACTCGGCATTCATTTCCATTTGCCGATTGAGTTGTTTTTCTTTCCGGATTTCTGCCTGCAATTTTGCAATCTGTTTCTTTAATTTCTCCCGGTATTCATCTCTCGCAACCGATTCTGCAAGCGTCTCTTGTGGTACGTTTGTCTGCAATGACTTCCCAGCAATCTGCCGAACAAGGGCCTCATAGGCGGCGTCCATATTCAGACCATCCAGATGTAACGACAGTTCTGATTCAGTCATCCATTCTGTCTGATAATAACGTTCAACTTTGAATACGGCCTTGCCACTGCCAGCGGCTTCCTTGTACCCAATCACCGCTTTGTAAAGTCCGCTGTATTCTAGGATAAAGAGGATATGATACGGTATTTCCTGGTCAATCTGTTTCAGGACCTTTTCATCAAGCGTTTTCTCATTCAACCGTACAAAAAACACTTCTATTTCCGTAACTTGTTTTCCTTCCGCTAGGTTAACAGTAGACGGGGCTATTTTATTTGTCCAGTAGATAATCCGTACCTGATTGATGAAACTCCGCTTCAAGGTTGGACTGATATTCAGATTATCGTAGAATTTCTGCTTCGGAATTCGTTTATTGAATTCTGTTGATTTTGGTAATCTCAGCATGATTTTCTCCTCTACATTACCACCAGAAATGTTACCAATTCAAAATCATCAATCCCCTTGACTTCCGAGAGCAGTGCAGAAGTTCCACCGCTTTTGAACAGACTGTCGATATCGCTTTCTTCTTTTATATCTATGATAGAATTAATAGCATCTGAAAGAAGAGCTGACATTTCGCTCATGTTTCTGCCATCATTTGTTTCTTTATTGAACTTTGTATAAGCCTCTGTTATCGGCTGACTCTTCCCCCGACACAAAAGCCTCATGTCATCAAGCAATTTCTTCGGATTCAAATAATCACAGACGATTTTACCCTCCAAACCAATGTATACCATATAAAACGGATGTATACGGTTCAAACTATCAATGTTTACTCCCGTATTTCGATTTTTCAATACGAATATCACGCCCGGCTTACTTCCCTTTACCACGGCATGGATGCCAAGCGGTATATGCTCTATATCTGGATGGTCCTTCATATAGGCGAGCAAATCCATGCGGAAGTCATTGAGTCCTAAATCGGTAATAGAGACGCCGCTTGTCATGTCTTCCAGGTCTACAACTTCTTCCTGCAGCTTTTTCAGCTGTTCCTTACGATAGGCTAAATCGCCTTTTTCATCCTGATTGATCAGGTCATCGTCACCGGTCGAAGTCATGACGGAAATCCGCATCCTCGTTTCGACTCTCGCCTTCAGGTTGATATATTCGTCCAGCGTCAAATCGGGCCAGAAATTCACCAGCTGAATGACCTTGTTCTGACTGCCGATACGGTCGATTCGCCCGAACCGCTGAATGATACGGACGGGATTCCAATGAATGTCATAATTGATGCAATAATCACAATCTTGCAGATTCTGGCCTTCAGAAATGCAATCCGTGCCAATCAGGATATCAATGTTTTTATCCTTATCTGCGGGATAGAGGATATCCCTGTCTTTTGACATGGGAGAGAAGCAGGACAATACATGATTCATGTCTGCCTTGAAATGAGGAATCGTCGTCCTGCCTTCAATGCTGCCCGTAACAAGCGCCGTATGAAGGCCCATCTCTTTGGCTTTAGGCGCTATATTTTCGTAAAGGTATTCTGCCGTGTCGGCAAAAGCCGTAAAAATAAGGATTTTCCGGTTGCCCGGGTTAATGGGAGCCGCTTCCTTTTTCTGAATGACTCGAATCAGTTGATTCAGTTTATAATCGTATTCCGAAGTAATATCTTTCACCATGCCGATGAGCAGGGAAAGCGTTTCCAAGTCTGTTTTAATGTCACTCTGCCATGAAATATAATCCATATCGCGTAAATCAATTTGTATCTTTTTCCCTACAGAAAAGAAATCCGTGTTCTGATCGTCTTCATCAAAATCTGCGGCTGCTCCAGACAAATCATCCATTTCGCTTAGATTTCCCTGCCCATTCTTTATAAAGGTATCGATAATCTGGTCCGTTTCATACAGATACTGGTATACCCTTTGTACCGTCAGCAGGAAAGAATGAACAGAGCTTTCCATGCGCTTTAAGAGGTTGATGCTCATGAGGCACTGGATACCTGTTTCACGACCCTTTCGGAAGTTCTCCGTTTCCTCTTTCGACAGATACTTGGACAGCTTGCTCGGCAAAATGAACTGCGTAGGCGTATAAATGGTAAGATTCAATTCAGACAGACATTCGTATACTTCTTTATAATTGATAGCCCCTTTCCGGTCCGTCAATTTAGGATACAAGGAAATAGGCTTATTCCTTGTCGGAAATGTCCCGATATCTTTTGTATCGTAATAGGTTTGTATATGGTGTCTGGAGCGGGCAATCGTAACCGAATCCAGTATTTCAAAGAAGTCAAAATCCAGTTGGGAAAGCAAGTTCTTCGTAGTTCTTTCTTTTTCAGGGAGTTTGCACCATGCATTATAAACTCGTTGAGCCTGGCGGAAAATCGTGTCGATATCTGACTTTATCTTTAATTTTTCATTGATTTCTTCCGGGTTGCCTTCATAGGCAAGGGCCAGCTGATTCCGCAAATCATAAAACCGGTTATTGACAGGTGTAGCAGAAAGCATAAGCACTTTGGTACGGACTCCCGGCCTGATTACACGGTTCATAAGCCGCATATAGCGGTTTTCTTTTTCGCCACCATGCGTGTTGGTACCATTGCCATTCCGGAAGTTATGGCTTTCGTCAATTACTACTAAATCATAGTTCCCCCAGTTAATACGGTCGATGGGAAGCCCGATGGAAGTCATCCCCCTATTACGGGAAAGGTCTGTATGATAGAGCACATCGTAACGGAAACGGTCTGCTGCCAATGGATTATTTACCAGATTGCCGCGATAAGTCATCCAGTTTTCAGAAAGTTTCTTGGGACAGAGGACAAGCACATTTTTATTACGGCCTTCGTAATATTTAATTACGGCCAGTGCAGTAAATGTCTTTCCCAACCCTACGCTGTCGGCCAGAATACAGCCATTGTATTGTTCCAATTTATTAATAATGCCAAGGGCCGCATCCTTCTGGAAATGATAAAGCTTGTTCCATATTGCACTATTCTTGAATCCCGTAGCTTCATTGGGAAGGACATCTTCCGAAATATCATCAAGAAATTCGCTGAAAATATGATACAACGTCATGAAATATATAAGCTCCGGCGCATTTTCCTGATAGACTGTAGAAATCATATCGATAACTTCGCTTGTCACATCGGTAAGTTTCTCTTTATCCTCCCAGATGGTATTAAAAAGATGCAAAAATTCCTTGCTTGCCGGATTTTCAAAGCGTGTCACCATGTTACTGATATTATTGCCCCGATCACAACCCAGGTCTACTGTCGTAAAAGAATTCACAGGCATATAGGTATAAGTATCTTCCGGATTTTCTACAACAAGAAAATCGTTCATGCCTTCCCAGGTCTTATTGGAACGGAATGTTGCCTTCTTGCGTATCCATTCTGCACATTCCTTGGCTACCGCTTTCTGTTTCAGTTCATTCCTGAGGCGGACTTCAAATTCCGTCCCATACAGCCCCTTTTCGCGATTCAGTCTCGGAATATAGAATTCTCGTCTTTCCTTGGGCGTTTTTTCTGCAATGAAAGTGGGAGACGTAAAAATGAACCGGAATTCATCACAATGTTCCAGCTCATGTTTAAGTTCCTGATATGCATAAATAGAAAAACATGCCGCTGCCACAGACACCTTGCTTCCAGATTGTATTATCTTGACTAGATCATCTTTTACGACCTTAGTAGTGTTATTGAATATTTCCATTTATTGGCTCCAGTATCTTTATCCATAAATTCTTTAAATACATATTAGATTACATTTTTTCATTTCCGAAGTTAATATTTTCCATTCTAACCAATATAACATAATTATAAATCCTACAGTTGCTATATACAAGCAACCCGCTTCAAAATGAACAGTCGGAGTTTGGCAACTATACCAGCGGGCCCTACGTAACGAAACTATCTATCACAAATGATTATATCCTTTCTTACAAACGGACACAGCTCATTGATGAGCTGCATGAATTATCCGGATTCCAGACCAACTATGAGTTCATGACCAAAGTAATAATACGAACCATCGTAAAGAATTCAAAACCATTAACTAAAAAATATAGCATATATGGAGACTAAACAAAAATACTCGCAAAGCCTCTTCTATCGAACTGACACTAAGCGATGGACAAAGTTCCCAGCTATCCTGTTAGGTATAACGACCGATTTTGTTCTGTACAGTCTGTCTTGTGAAGCAACCAATGCTTCATAAGACAAATCCTTACCCCATGTCTTCCTTTTCATACACCTACGTCCTTATGTGTACGCAAACAAAAAAAATAACCACGCGGCTCGTAAACCGCGTGGTTATCATATTCTTTATGGTGGAGATAAGGAGGATCGAACTCCTGACCTCTTGCATGCCATGCAAGCGCTCTCCCAGCTGAGCTATACCCCCATGTCGTGACTACAAGGGAGATTATAGCATTTACTGATTTTCTTGTCAAGGCAAAAATTGAATCCGCTGAGAACTTCCCGTTCAGTCTTTCCAGTCTTCTGACAGTGTCGGAAGGGGAACGGCCTCATGTTTCCTGTGTCCGTCTCTTTTTTCTGCCGTCAGGCCCAGATCATGCCGGATCCAGTCGCGGAGATCATTCCAATTGGCCCAGTACTGGCTTTTTTCTCCTTCCAGAGCCTTTGTAATATCGGCCAGCGCCATCCTGTTTTTGTGACTTTTCCATTCACACCAGGCTTTCTGGGCATAGAGCTGGCTGCGGAAGGCCTGCTGCAGGGATCCGTGTCCCTCTGTATCCAGATACTGCAATGCTTTCCCCAGGTAGGAAGCCGCTTTTTCATATCGTCCGGCCTGTATGAGCAGCAGGGCGTAGTCTGTATTTCCCCTGGCCGGATTGGAATCTTTGGACAGCCAGTCTGCATACCGGGCCAGCCCTTCTTCCGTTTTTCCACCGTAAATAGATAGCCAGCTTGCATAATATACTTGTTCCCGGGCCGGGATATACGTCCGGTCGGCTTGCTCCAGCCAGTGCGCCGCTTCCAGAGACCGCCCCTGATTATATTCCAGCAAGGCCAGATTCCAACAGAGGCCTGCGTCATGCGGCGACAGGGAGACAGCCCGTTTTAATTCATCGCAGGCTTTCCGTTCATTTCCCTGCAACAGCCAGTTATAGGCCCGCAGCGCATGAAGATGGGCATTGTCCGGTTTCAGCCGCAGCGCTTCTTCGCAGGCTGCCGCCGCCCGTACATAGTCCTGCTGCTGGTCTGCCCAGGCAGCTTCCATGACCGGACGACGCAGTAACGGATCCTGTGCTGCCTCATTGGCTGCCCTGTAAGTCAGGTCTTTCAATATGCCGTCCCGCCAGACAGTGGCGACCTGTACGGTTTTCGGCCAGGCTTCGGGCAAATGCAGTTCTTTATGCATTTCCTGCCTGTGCTCTGCTTCTGTCAGCATACGCTGCTGCCGTTCCCCGGCATCCTTTGGAAGTGGTGTCGTCATAACTTCTTTCAGGATATTCTCCAATGCCTGATTTCCCATTCCCCAGGTATTCATAGCATACCGGACATAGCCGTCACAATCAATAAAAATCAATTGCTCCATATTGCCCAGCTTGCCATATGAGTCCTGGTCGGTATAGAGTTTTGGCAAATCAATATCCCAGTCCTGCAGTTCCTGAAACCGGGACTGATTAGGCGTGGCCGGGAAAACGATGTAGAAATCGGCACGCCTTTTATATTTTTTCTGCATGTCCTGCATAAATTGCAGTTTCTTATCCAGCTGGATGCTGTGAGAAATGGGCTGGGCCATGTACAGCAGTGCAGCCCGGTGATTTCGTCCGATTGCAGACGTAGCTTCCTGTGTTTTCATATCGTGCAGTACTACTGGCGGCATCCGGTCTCCCGGGCGGACACCTTTTTCCATCATTCTGCCAGACTGTCTTTTTGCCATCCCGGACACACTCATGCTGACAGGCTGCCCTGTAACCTTCGCATCTGCCGCCGGTCCTGCCTCTGCAGCAGCGCACAGGTTTCCCGTATACAGCGACAACGCTACCGCCATCACCGTCATCGTGACGGACCATCTTCCCACATGCCTCATCTCCTCCGAATTATGCAAATTACAATTTGTATGATATTCAAAGTATACCATAGCCAGCTAACCACTGGCTATACATTGACTGGCCTTTATTTTTTCCTCGACGAGACTTGAAAAATAATGGTAAACGATTATAATATAATTATGTCTCGCGGGATTATAGCTCAGCTGGTTAGAGCGCTACGCTCACATCGTAGAGGTCTGGTGTTCGAGTCACCATAATCCCACCATCTGCATAAAGACTACTTTCTTCAAGGTTAGGCAGTCTTTTTGTCCAGTAGCTCCTATTGTCTAGGTAGGGGCTACTTTTTTTATATCATCACGATGTTAAAATAGTACTTTTATGCATTATTCACACGGAACGTCTGCAATAAGTTGTTTGTGTCTATATACTGCTCTACTGCTTGTACAACTTCCGCTTTTGCTCCATCTGCTCTATGTAAATCTGCATAATGCGTTATCATTCTGGGGTCTGTGTGTCCTGTAATAGCCATAATATATTCATACGGGAGATGCTGTTGTAGACATATCGTTATCAGCGTGTGTCTATATGCATGAACACCAATATTTCTGGTAATACCTGCTTTTTTCTTCCATGCCCTGAAAGTACGGCTGAAATTGTCTGGGTCCATATATTTGTCTTCTTCCTTCTGGCCTATAACAATCTTTCTGCCCTTGCCATATGTAGCTCTATACTGCTGAATCAATACAAATAATTCTGGAGAAATAGGAATGATACGTGTACTTTCTTCTGTCTTGTTATAGTCTGTCAATAATGGTTTTTCTCCTGTCTTGACTATTGAACTGTGAATAAAGATAGTACGTTTATCCATGTTTATGTCTTCCCATTGCAAGGCTAATAATTCGCTACGTCTCATTCCCGTAAAGAACATCAAAGGCAATGCCAGCCATTGATAATGGTCTTTTGATGCTGAAAACAGTGCCATTACTTCTTTATCCGTCAAGGCTGTTTCTTTTTTGTTCTTATGAACCTTTGGCAGTTTGACATATTCAGCAGGGTTAGACTCTATCATCTTTTCCCCTACGGCTTCTTTCAGAATTGGTTTTAACACACTATTTATCATGTCTTGGATAGTCCGTGGAGCGATATTCAAGGAAGCGTCTCTTACCATGTCTTGTATTGTCTTCTTTGTAAGCTCTGTCAACATAAGACCATCAAAAGCAGGATAGAAGTATTTACAACAATATACCTCGTACTTTTTCCATGTGTTTCTTTTTATTTCAACTCCTTTTGCTTCCAACCATTCGGCTATATACGTATTGACAGGAATTGTTTCACCTTTATAATGCGTTCTGGACATTTCATGTAATTGTTTACACATCTGTTCTAATTCCTGTTTGTTCATCATAATATCATTCTCTCCTTTTACTAATCGAGAACAACACAATGATAAACATGTAAACCATATTCATCATAGCATTATTCCCGAATACTGAAAATAGGCAAAAAGAAAGAGCCTACAAACGAAAATGTTCATAGGCTCCAATAAAGGATGCTTACCATATATCAAAAGGCGTATTTATGTCTTCTAATGTCTGTTCTATGCTCTGTGAATTATCAAGTATCTGGAATGTTTCAAAGTGTTTGAGTGAGTCCCTTAAAGCTCCTGCATAGATTGCTTTAACTAAAATGGAAATGTATCTATCGTCTAAATGGGTAAACTCTCTAAGTGCTTCTTCATCAAGGTATTCTCTAAGGATGCTGAAAATCCGCTTCTCTGCTTCTACAAGTTTAGGATTTGTATAGGCAAGAGTGATTTGTGTCTGGATGAAATCATATAAGGTTTGCTCTCTCAACTGTCGTAATTCTTCCTTGTATTTCTGGGCTTCTAGTTCTGTACGCTGTGTCATGGTGTCTGACTCCTTTCAATAACTCAATAGCACACTTTATGTGTGTTGAATACATAATAGCACACTCTATGTGTGTTGTCTACGTATGATATAATTACTTCATGGGGGTTTTATAATGAATATTCACGAACAACTAAAACAAATAGCCAATGAACGACAAATTACTTTAAAAGACGCTATTGTTCAATCTGGATTAAATTACAACAACATGATAAATAAATTTCAAAGGGATACAATACGCTTATCAGAAGTTGAAAAGATACTAGATGTTCTAGGAAAAGAAATAAGGATAGTAGACAAACACGAATAGTCAAAAATCTTCCTATTTTGTCGTTTTTAGCTCGTTTAAGGCTCTGGGGTATAGTTGGATACCTAAAATCATGTACAAATCCTAAAAACGCACTGGGAAGCGTCTGGAGACACAAAAACAGTAAATCATGATATCTGTCTCTCCTGCTTTATTGTCTGTAATAAAAAACATGCGCCCTTTCACGCTTTTTATCCTGTAAGGCTCTGGGGTATACATTGATACCTGAGACACACCAACGGCAAAAAAATTGTAAAAGGGTAGTAGGAAAATCACAAAAAACAGTACATCTATGATGCAGTGTTATTTCTGCTTTGTGTCTTTCCCCTGATGCGGTCAACTAACATATCTATTTGCTATATATCAAGATATATGATAATTCGCACTGGGAAGCGTTTTTAACTTCTGTAAGGCTCTGGGGTATAGTTAGATACCTAAAATCATGTACAAATCCTAAAAACGCACTGGGAAGCGTCTGGAGACACAAAAACAGTAAATCCGTATTTGTCTTTCCATTCAAATGGCAACACAGATGTATCAAGGGGTAAGTGTCTTATTATTGTCTTCAATTTATAATATATAAAAGGTTAACAAATAATCAATTCTAGCACGGTTTTTTTACGGTTTTACTTACTTCAAAAATGCCGATAAGGCTAATTACTGCCTATATCCGTGCTATCTGGCTCTGCATCTCTTTAACTTCCCTGTCCTTCTAGGGGAATAGTATAGTCTCCTATGGTGTCTTATCGGCTCTTTACGGCTCCTTAACTGATGATTTATTATTGTCCTCTATCTCTCTCCTAATGGATATCTTGATGATGATTTATCATTCTCCATCTTTCCACCTACTGAAAAACTCCCAAACATTCTTTTTATTGATAACTTCAACTCCTAGCTCATCATTACTGACTCCTACCTGCTGACAAAAATCTTTAATCTCCTGATGATGCAATTTAGCCATCTCCTTATGCTTCTTGATATAGTCCATCTTGCCACCATCCCAACACTTCTTATACGACTGTTGAACGGCATTACCGTAATGATGTTGTACCCAATACTTTCTAACTACATCAACAATAGCAGAACATGGAGAACCATAGAACAACAAATGAACATGATATGCTCCCTTACGATGCTGTGAGACATGAAAATTCGATACGACACCATACATTACATACGTCCATCCTCGTACCTTAGCTTTACGTCTAAGGCTCTCTAAGACATTCTTGACAGCCTTAGCAAGCTCCTGACATGTAATATCCTTGTGCTTCTTCTGAAAGCCTGTGACAAGGTTGTTCTTTGTTGTCAAGTCCAAAGTATACAAAACTTTCCGCTTCATGACTTCACCACCTTTCTATTTGTGTCTTCCCCCTAATATGTGGGCCAATAAGGGACATTGGTATATGTGGGACAATTTGTCTTTCTCTCTTTTTTCTTGGACGTGGAACAATTAATTTGTAAGGATGCCAAACAGAAATTATGATGTTTGTCTTTAAAACCTGTTTTCCCCCTTTGCATTCTGGAACAATTCCTAGTTTGTATATTCCTGCCCCTATTACAGGCTTCTTCCTTCAATCCGTGCCACACTTTTTTACTTCTTATTTACCAGCCACAAATAATATAAACAGATGAGAAGACAGATATATTGTTATGCTATTATCAAAGACACAAAAAGAAAGAGCCTGAAGATTATCTACAAGCTCTCTGTCTGGTGTCTCTATTTGTCTTTTTCCTGCATTGTGTCTGCTCTGTGTCTCCTGACAGCCCGTATAATGGTACTCTTTGATATACCTAGTGTGTCCGCAACTTCCTTGTATGTGTGTCCCTCTTCAATCAATGATACAGCATAATCAGTTTTCTTTGTGCTTATCCTTGGTCTTCCTTCCTTGAAACCTTCTTTTGTCCTAGCAATGGCCTTACCGCTTTGTGTCCTTTCAACAATCATATCACGTTCAAACTCTGCAAACGACAACAACACATTCAAGAGCAGATGCCCGATAGATGTATCATCAATGACTCCCATATTGAGTATATGTAGCGTAACACCTCTGCTCATAAGCTCTTTAGCTATCTTGCTTCCATCTCCTGCGGTTCTGGCAAATCGGTCTAGCTTTGTGACTTTCAGTGTGTCTCCTGCTTTTAAAGAATCAATCAAGGCAGTGAACTTTGGTCTATCTGTCTTTGTCCCTGTGTATTGCTCTGTAATAATGGTCTGACATCCTGCCTGTAATAGTGCTTCTTTCTGGTCTTCCAAACTATTGCCATGTACTAATTGTCCTCTTGTGCTTACTCTTGCGTACCCGTAAATCATGAAAAATCACTCCCTTTTTTGTCTTATTCATCAAATCGTTTAGACACTAAGTTTTGACACCTCGTGATACCGCAATTATACGTTATCTCTCCATCGGTGTCAATACTTATAAGTTTAGACACCATACATAAAAAGCATAGGCTATGTTTGTCTCTCCTTCTTGTGTCTATCTATGATGCGGACAATAGTACATCATGATACTCCTGCCCCTGCTTCCTTTGTATCTGCTCTTGCTTCCTTGTCTGGCCTATGTTCAAAAGAAAGACAACAAAATAATATACAGGCAAGTATCAGTGAAACGTCTCAGACAATCAAAGGGGCCATACGGGGGCTGTACGCATGAAAACGGAACACTGTAAGGGCATACAGATTTTTTGCATATTTTGAAGTCTCATATTTTGAAAAGCAATCTGCTCAATGCTATGTATCTGTTTATGTCTTTCCTCTCTGTTTATCTGAATCCGTTATAATTCGTGATTTGCCTTCACAAATATGTCTCTCTAAAATCGTTTCTAAGCCATTTTTATTTCTTATTTCATATCATTTATCATGAACATTTATAAAAACGTCTTACAGACGATTTTAAGAAGATGGCGAATTTTTATTAATCAGTTTTCATGTTTATTCATCATGTTGCTCCCGAAATGATGTTGATATAAAAACTCACATCGTAGAGGTCGAGGGTTCGAGTCCCCCTAATCCCACCATAAGAATGAACAGGCAGCTTCTGTCAAAAGGCAGGAGCTGTTTTTTTATATTCTCATTCAGGGACTGTTATACTATAACACATCTTTTTACTGATATTAATAGTAATTTGCATGTATTCTTATCTTGTTCTCTGTTCTAACATGCCATTTTGTCATTTGTTTTTGATCTTTTATTAAAAATTTTCTGATATGAATAACTGTATCGGATGCTATGAGGATTTCTATCTTTATTTTTTTCTGTTCATACTGTATCATATGTCTTGCACACAAGAGATGTGCCTGTAGAAATTCCCAATAAGAAAGAGGTAACCAACCATGAAAAACGTAAAATGGACACATAGCATCGCCGTATTAGCTCTCGTTATCGCTGCAGGATTCGCTTTTGCCAATGGCAATGTTCAGGCTACTGCCAGTACTCAGGCTGCCAAGGCAACGGTCCGTCAGACTTCGCCCGTTGTCAGCAACAGCTTTGTCAATTCATATGCCCAGAGCACTCATCACACCAGCCTCTACTAAGAACCCGTGCATGACCCCAAAAAAGCTGCTCCCAGGCAGCTTTTTTTGATTGAAACGCACGGGGAGATGGCTCTGCAGCCGGGCAATATCATGCACAGCGGCTATGCAAATTATAGCTATCTTATATTTTCTTTTTATGAAAAAGTATTGTACAATACAGTCACTCAAAGGGTTATTGTATTTATAAAGGAGCTAATTCATCATGAAAAGCGTAAAAATCTGTGCTATTGCCTGCATCATCGCTGTTGCCGCCGTTGCTGGTACGGCTTTCGCCAATTATGGCAATGCTACGAACGAAAATTTCAGCAGCCAGGTCGTATACAATTACACAGCCTATGGCAAAATGATTACAGAAGCTGCATTGAATAGATAAGAAATAAATCAGATTATAAAAGGGCGCCAGTTCAGTACTACTGCTGGCGTCTTTTTTCGTGCCCATCTGTACAAGGGAAGGCAAAACGTCTACAATAAGGATATCTGCCATATTTTTCCATGACAGAAAGGAGCCATTACTATGAGTTTAGCCGCAAATACTGCTGATACAGCCCAGAACGCGGCATCTGCTGTAAAGGCAGATGTGCAGAGTCAGGTCAGCCAGAGCGTCTCTGCCCTGGATCAGTTAAAAGAATTTTTATTGAATCACGGTCCCGATGTCATCTATGCCATCATCATCTTTATTGTCGGCCGCTATATCGCCAAGGGATTCAAAAACGTGGCCATCCGCATGATGACCCATGCCAATTACGATCATACAGTCATCACCTTTGTCAGCCAGATGATTTATTATGCCATCATGGCCCTGGTCATCCTCTCGGCTCTCAATAAAGCGGGAATCCCGACTAATTCGTTTCTGGCCGCATTTGGTGCCTTCGGTCTGGCTGTCGGTCTGGCATTGCAGAGCAATCTGTCCAATTTTGCTTCTGGTCTGCTCATCCTGATTTTCAAGCCATTCAAAGCCGGTGACTGGGTATCGATTGGTGGCGTCGAAGGCAGTATCAAGGGAATCCAGATGTTGAATACTGCCGTTATCACGAAAGACAACAAAACCGTATTCATCCCCAATTCTATCATCACATCTAATCAGGTCATCAATAGTTCTTACCAGGATGAACGGTACATTTCGTTTCTTTTCGATATCGGCTACGACAACGACCACCACAAGGCAATCGCCATCCTGAAGGATATATTCCACTCAGACAAGCGGATTTTGAACGCCGACACGATGGAAATCGGCATCAAAGAGTTCGCCGATAATTCCGTACGCATCGCCGCCTTTCCCAAGGTCGCCAATGCCGACTATCTGCCTGTATTCTATGATACCATGTCCCGCGTCAAAGATGCCTTCGATGAAGCCGGCATTGATATTCCCTTCCCGCAGCGTGTCGTCTATGTCCGGGAAGAAAAGAAAGAAGATTAGTATGTAAAAGAGGTATCGTTATGTCTGTATTCCGCACATTATCTCTATCTGTCCTGATTGCTCTTACCTGTGTTCCTGTGCTGGCCCGCACGCCGGCAGCTCCGGTCAATGCATCCCATGCCACGCGGACCGCTGCCCATGCCAAAGCGGCTGCATCTGAGCTTCCCATGGTGCAGGGCATTCCTCTCGACCAGATCCGGGAATTATATGACCAGGAGCCGCCACATATTATTTCGCATTACACAGAAGAACAGCCGGCTTCCCTGCGTCCGGTCCTGCGCTGGGATAAGGTAAAAGGCGCCGTGTCCTACGAAGTAGAAATCACGCCTCCTCAGATGCCGTCCCAGACAATCCGTCATATTTTCGTCCCCGGGTACAACGCCGTCCTCCCGGCCAATACGCCGAAAGGTACAGCAACATGGCGGGTCCGGGCTCTCGATTTCGATTATAATCCCATTACGGCCTATTCACCGGAAGAACCTATGTATGTTGACCCGCAGCAGCAGGCCCCGCTTTACCCTCATCCGCTTAGCAAATTCAATACAGGAAACGGTACGACACTCCTCTATCCCGTATATAACTGGGTTCCTATCACCGGAGCTGCATCATATAAAGTAGAAATCCTCACCAGCCCCGATGTCTCACCGGATCAGGATGCCCCGGACGGTCTGGTCATGGGCCGTGGTACCTCCCACTGGTTCGACTGGTATGATGACAGTCCCCGTATGTCCACCCAGCCCTTGTACTGGCGCGTCCGCGCTTATACCAAAGACGACCAGCCCCTGGGGGTATACTGCCCGCCCCAGACAATGACGATCAATCCGGATAAGCCTTATACCGTAGGTACACTGGGCGACAGCATCACCCACGGTGGCGGTGACTTATCCTATTCTCCGTCAGACTGGGAATTCAGTTACCAGCACTACCTCGATTTTGACACCATCAATCTGGGGGAAAGCGGCGATACGAGTGAAATGACGAAGGAACGCTTTGAAAAGGATGTGCTCCCGTTCCATTTGAAATATCTGATCATCATGACCGGCAGCAACAGTCTTCGTGGCTGGACTAGTGCTGATGATGTCATCAGCGACCTGGCCGCTATTAAAGAAAAATGCCTCGACCATGGCATTCAGCCCATTTTCCTCACCCTGCCTCCCATCAATCCGGCCAATATCAAAAAAGCCTTTGACGAACCGACGGCAGAAAACTGGCAGGAACGCTTCCAGAAAGTCAACGCCTGGATACGGCAGCAGCCCCATATCGACCTGGCTGCTAAAATCCCGGAAGACCGGGAGCTCCCGACCGCTCTGGGCATTGACGGCATCCATCTGAACAGTACGGGCAAGCAGCTCATGGCGCAGGCCATCAACGAACAATGGGCTTCGGTGACAGGAGAAACTCCATAAAACTCAATAAAAACAAAGAACCGGCTTTTTTCTGTACATATCGTGTACGGAAAAAAGCCGGTTTGTCATTGTAATATCCGCGAAATAAGCAGAGTCATGCTTCGTCCATGATGACGGCAACCGATCCGTCTTCGCTTACGGCACGGCAGGCATTTTCATAGACTTCGATGAATGCGTAATTGCCATGGAGAGCCAGTCCCCTGGCCTTTTCCATATATTCCGGCAGCGACTCGCCATGCTTGTAATGTTCGATGATATTCCCCGATATATCCAGCGTATGGACTTCATAGGGATCACCCAGATAGCACCGGGATACGATGCCGATCAGTGTGCCCCGGATGGCGATTTCCGGAAATTCCTCTTCTATGATTTTCATGAGCTTATCGAGCAGTTCCGGACTGAGATGAGCTCCCCCGGCATCGAGCCGTCGCAGGGCGTCACAGTATTCCCGCGAGCGGGGCCTGCGCAGCAGAAGTGCCAGTTTTCCTGCATCCATCTGTTGTCTGCTCTGAGCCCGGCGCGGTGTCACCGAAAGCCGCGTATGGCTTTCGGTTTTCGTATCAGTCTGCGTCCGGGGACGCAAAATAAAACGTGCCAATTCTATCACTCCCTTAGTGGCGTGTCAGGACGCGCCGTACGTGGAGACGGTCCGCCTGTGGCAGTGTTTCTTCTCCGATTGGACGGCCAGAAGCCGGCACGGCCCGTTCCCTGCCCCAGTCACGGATAGCTTCTATTTTTTCCGGGCTGGTCTTCGACAGGGGGACGACATTTTCAAAGGTCGAAATGACATCGTCGTCACTCAGTTTTCCATTTTCATCAGCCAGCTGATGATAGGCCAGCTCCCGGACGGCAGATTCCAGATCGGCGCCGGTAAAGCCGTCGCTGAGTTCCACCAGTTTATCTGTAAATTCCGGAACGGCCGCCAACCGGGCATGGAGATATTTGGAAAAATACAAGGCCAGGATTTCCCGTCGTTCTTCCGCCGTCGGCAAATCGACAAAAAAGAGTTCGTCGAACCGGCCACGCCGCAATAATTCACTGGGAAGCATAGAAACATCGTTGGCCGTAGCTACGACAAATACCTGTTTTTTGCATTCCTGCAGCCAGAACAGGAACTGCCCTACCATGCGGGTTGATACGCCTCCATCATTGGATGAGCCAGCTCCGGAAAGGCCTTTTTCGATTTCATCAATCCAGAGGATGCATGGCGATACATTTTCTGCCGTCGTAAGCGCATCTTTCAGCTGCTGCTCCGACTGGCCCACATAGCTGCCCTGGACCGTAGCAAAATCGAGGCGGTACAATGGCAGCTGCCAGTTCGCCGAAATAGACTTGGCCGACATAGATTTGCCGCATCCGGGGACACCGACGAGGAGAATGCCCCGTGGTGGCTGCAGATGAAGCTGGCGCATCTGTTCCCTTTTCTCCGGCCGCAGGAGCGCTTTCTTTTCATCGAGCCAGTTGCGCAGACCCTGCAGGCCTCCTACGTGTTTCATGTCGGGATCGACATCGATTTTTTCTAGTCCGGAAATATTGGAAAAGAGGCGGTTTTTAGCCGAACGCACTTCAGCCATGTCTTCATTGCGGATTTCTCCATTGGCGACGAGTGCGGCCATGACATTTTCTGCTTCAATCTGGGTGACACCGGCCAGCGTTGCTGCCGCGTCACGCATTTCCTCTTCGCCCCATTCAATGGGCATTTCCTGCCGGTAATCGTCGATGAACCGTTTGACAATATCATACATTTCGTCTTCTCCGGGCAGATCCAGGCTGACGATGAGGCCATGACGCTGCAGTGTGTTCCAGACGGGCTTATTGGTCAGGACAATCAGACAGGTGCCGTGTTCGACCGCCAGATTGACCACATCGAGAAGACGCTGGGCATCGGATGTATCACTACTGATATCCGAAACTTCTGTCAGCACCAGAGTCTGGTTGTCCCGGTGCTGGGTCCGCATCATATCCGCTACAAAATCAAGGGCCGATACAAACGATACGGCCCCTTCATCAACAGCATCACCGGTACGGATATCGTAAATTCCGCGGGAAAAAGTATGGACGAAAAAACTGCCTTCGTCAATCATCGTATCCTTCACCATTTCTTCGGCAATATCCTGCAGCAGTCCCAGTATACGGCTGCGTTCAATCGTATTGACAACAATCAGCGGAATTCTGGCAATAAGGTACCGTTTCAATTGCTTTTTGCATTCCATCTTATTACTCATGGTTTCTATTTGCTCCCTTTATTCCGGCGGCGCAACAGCAGTGCCAGTTCACCGCTCGGATCCTGCCGGGCTGATTCGTCCAGAGCTTCATCCATCGCCTGGCATATTTTTTTGATTTCATCCTGCAGCATCTGTTTTTCTTTATTGGGCAGACACTGCATCTGACTTGCCTGAATCAGGAGCTTACGGTCCTGGTCCAGTTGTTTCAAAGCCTGTTCTATGGGGATTTCATCGTCCTGGGCCTTGCGGAAACGTTCTCCTATATAGTCAAACCGGGCGTTGAACGCTGCCATGAGGCGGCTGGCAAACCGGCCGGCAACGATATCACACCAATGGAGCCGTCCCTGCTGCATAGCCGGTATGGTTTCCTCATCATCCCGGCCGGCTGCAAAGTCCTTCAGAAGTGGAATCCATTCTGCATAAATACCTGGTATTCTGCTCATTCCCGATACCTCCGTACAACACCGCGGGGAGGGAGGAGATCCCAGTCCGGAAGCCCTGTAATACACTGGGAACGTACTGTTTCATTCCCTGACGGCCTGCTCTGCGCCGGTTCTGCTGTTTCTGCTGCCGGCTGTGGTGCCTCTTCCTGTGGCCGCCTGATCTGTATATGTCTGCGCCCGGACGGACGCCTCATATCTTGTCCTGTTTCCATAGTTAGTGCCTCCTATACGCGGATCCGCCGCGCACTGGTCTGGTTGCGTCGGACATAGTCCGATGCCGAAAGGCCATCGAGAAATGCATGCAAATCCTGCTGCCGTTCCATACCTTTCGTATAGTAATCGTAGAAATCAGCTGTTTCTGCCATGCAGCGGCAGATGCAGTTTTCTTCTTCCCATGCGTATTGTTTGAATTGTTTCTCCAGTTTCCGTCGTATGCCAAAAGTAGAATAATATACCTTAAAGGACAGCCCTGCCAGAATCAATACGCAGACAGTAATGAAGATATACTGATGACTGGTGTAAGCTGACGTGATCGCGTTCATCAAAAGGGCCGTAATCCCCGCCAGGATTGCTGTCACAATCAGGCCGCCTATCGGTCCGGCAAAGGCCATGCAGAACAGTGCCACACCTGCCAGCAGCATATAGGGGTGATTATCCAGAACCCAGCCGCCGCCATAGTACAGCAGGGCTCCGCCGCCAATGATGCAGAACAACAGGGCAACCACGGTCCATCCCGGCCGGTGCTTACTGAGTTCTTCCTTCTGCCAGGCATCGATAATGGTATGCAGTGCCGAGAGATGATCCCGTTCATTTCTCCCGTCTATGGAATGGAAGGTCAGTTTATCTGTATGTCCTTCATAGGACAGATTCGAAAAAAATTCAAAGGAATCGGGGAATTTCTGGACCGTTTCCCCCTGCGCGTCGTCAGCGGCGCTGCGGATCCAGTCTTTCGACGACGCTATGGCATACTGCCTCAGGGATATAGCCGCCTTTTTTCCGTCATCGAGGCTCCAGTCCGTGAGCCATGAAATATATGGCTTATATACGGACTGCTGTTCCTCTTCTGAACGGTCAGCTTCAATGAATCGTTCCAATAAAACACTCCTGGCCTGTTCCTTTGCTACGGACGCTTCATCATTGGCCATGAGTTTCTGCAGATCATCCAACGCCTTCCCGGGCAGATGTGCGCCTTGCAGCAATTCTTCTACACTGGCCTTAGGAGCCTTTTTTAACAATTTGAACTGTTCGTCTTCACTCAGAGTAACGGAACTGCGTTCCTGATCAAACCAGTCATGCCAGGTCTGGATCTGCTGCTGTATCAGCCGGGCATCCTGGCACTGACTGCTTTTCCAGTCATCGAGCATGCCTTCCATCTGGCGCGATCCGGCCATATTCATCAGCCCATCTGTATACGCTTCCATACAGTACTGGAAATGACCTGCCAGTGATGAACCATCCTGCTGTCCCAGATACCGTGCCATCCAGACATCTGAGGCATGGTCCCGTTCTTCCCGCAGGGAAAGGAGGAAAAAGAACAACGACGTCTTCTGGTCGTCTGCCTGTAGTGCCCGCTGCAGAGCCTGCTGCGCTTTCACCCGGTCATCGATCAGCCAGCAGATTAGTGCTGCCAACCCATATGCCATCCAGTAATCATCGGCCGAAACGAGCAGTTCTTCCGCTTTCTTTTGCAGCGTTTCTTTCGTCAACAGCCCTGTATCCATATTTTTCAGTATACCCTGGGTCATTACCCGGACATCCCGGCTGGACAATAAAGCCGTCCGCGATGCGTACCCTGATTGTCCATATGCTGTCACACTTACGCGCCCCCTGAACTATAGTATAACTATGTTATATTATACAAGATGTTCTTCTGCAAAAAAAGTGCCTCCCCTTATTCCATCGGTAATTTTTCTGAGCCTTTTCTATTTTGGAGACTACAAAACAGGAAAAACATGCTATAATGCTTATTATTCATTTTTTATTATTCCATCGAGGTGAAACCATGGACTCTCATTCTCCTTCCACTGCCGTTCATCCTGTAGACGAAATGCTGCCATACGGCAAACTCTTTGCCTTCGGTCTCCAGCATGTCCTGGCCATGTATTCCGGCGCCGTTGCCGTACCGATTATCCTGGCACAGGCCATGCACCTGCCGCCGGAACAGCTGATCCACCTGATTAATGCCGATTTATTTACCTGCGGCATCGCCACCATCATCCAGACGCTGGGCTTCTGGAAAGTAGGCGCCCGCATCCCTATGATTCAGGGCGTTACCTTCGCCGCCGTCACTCCCATGTGTCTTATCGGTGTTCAGCATGGGCTGCCGGTCATGTACGGTGCCATTATCGCCGCCGGTCTGGTGACCTTTCTCATTGCCCCGTTCTTCAGCCGCTTCATCCGCTTCTTTCCTCCCGTCGTGACCGGTACGATCATCATGATCATCGGGATTACCCTCCTGCCCGTATCCGTCATCTGGATTGGAGGCGGTGGCAGCACCAGTGACCCCGCCTTTGCCGGTCCTATGAATCTCTTTCTGGCCTTTGTCACCCTTTCTATCGTTATCGTCCTCTACCGTTACGGCAGAGGATTCGTCAGTAACATCGCCGTCCTTCTCGGTCTGATTGGCGGTACGATCATTGCTACGGTTCTGGGCCAGACGAATTTTGCTGAAGTCGGCCGCGCTGGCTGGGTTGGTATCGTCACGCCCTTCTCATTCGGCTTCCCCGCCTTCGATATCGGTTCTATTCTATCGATGATCGTCGTCATGTTCGTCACCATGGTCGAAACGACAGGAGACTGTATCGCAATCGGAGAAATCGTTGATAAGCCTATCGGCCGCAAAGATCTGGCACGCTGTCTCCGCGCAGACGGCCTGTCCACGGTCATCGGTGGTATTTTCAACAGCTTTCCCTATACGGCATTCGCCCAGAATGTGGGCCTCATTGCCCTGACCCGTGTCAAAAGCCGGTTCGTCGTCACCGCTTCCGGTATCATCCTCATCGGGTTGGGCCTGTTGCCCAAAATGGCAGCTGTCGTCGCCTGCATTCCCAACTCCGTACTGGGTGGTGCCGGTATCGCCATGTTCGGCATGATCATCGCCAGTGGCGTCCGTTCCCTGTCGAAAGTAAAATTTGAAGGTACGTCCAATCTGATGCTCGTCGCTATCAGCATCGGCGTCAGCATGATTACCCTCACGGTGCCCAATTTCTTCCATGCCTTTCCGGCCTGGTCCCAGATTGTCCTTCACAGCGGCATCACCCTGGGCAGCATCACCGCCGTCGTCCTCAATATCATATTCAATGGTGTCGGTAAAAATGAAGAATCATAATACTTCCATCTGAACCGCACAGAAAAAGAGACAGCCCCATGACTTCACATATCATGTCGTGGCTGTCTCTTCGTTTATAAGAAACAAGTCCTGATGCCTGCCAAATTTCCTTACAGAGCTTCAATGAATTCCTGAATCCGCTTCAATCCTTCCCGGATGTTGGCTTCGCTCGTCGCATAGGACAGGCGGATGAATCCTTCGCCATTGCTGCCAAACCCCGTGCCGGGGACGGTGACGACGTGTTTTTCATCGAGGAGGCGGTTGCTGAATTCTTCCGACGAAAGCCCCGTGCCGGTAATATTTGGGAACATATAAAAAGCGCCTTTCGGTTCCCGGCAGGTAATCTTGCCATGCATCATCGTATTCAGGCCTTCCAGCATCAGCTGCCGCCGCGCCCGGTAGTGTTCCAGCATATCGGCCACAGGCTGCTGACTTCCTTTCAGTGCTGCCAGAGCGGCCCGTTGTACCGGTTCAAAGACGCTGGATACGGCATTTTCCTGCATCTTCGTCATGCCCTTGATGATTTCTTCATTGGCTACGGCAAAGCCGACACGCCAGCCCGTCATGGCATAGGCCTTGGAGAAGCCATCGACGATGATAGTCCGTTCTTTCATCCCCGGGATTTCTGCTATGGATACAAACGTTTCGTCCGTATAAATCAGGCGACGGTACATTTCATCGGTAATGACATACAGATCATGCTGTATCGCCAACTGTGCAATGGCTTCCAGATTTTCCCGTGTAGCCAGTCCGCCTGTCGGATTAGAAGGGAAATTCATGAGGATAGCTTTCGTCCTGGGGGTAATCGCCTTTTCGATATCTGCCGGGTCAAACATGAAATCATTTTTTTCATATACATCGACCAATACGGGAGTGGCATACATTTCCGATACAAATCCGTTGTAGTTTGCCCAATAGGGATTGGAAATAATGACTTCGTCTCCCGGATCCAGGAGTGTCAGCACCGATAACAGCAGGGCTTCACAGCCGCCTACGGTAACGATGACATTGTCCCGGCTGTACTGCATGCCCCGCGGCCCGTACGATGCCGCAATAGCATCCCTCAGTTCAGGAATCCCCGCATTGGGAGTATAAAAGGTCCGGCCTTCCTCCATAGCCTTGATACCAGCCTGGATGATGTGCTGCGGCGTTACAAAATCCGGTTCTCCAAAGGCAAAACTAATGACATTGTCAAGCCCGTAAGACTTGCCAACCATGCGGCGGATAGCCGATCCGGTTACACTGGAAATACGTTTGGCTAATGGTTTCATATGAATTACCCCCTGACGATATATGAAAGATATTTAAAAAATTAATAATATACTTAAAATCAATTCAATATTTTCCTGATTTTGGGTCAAATTTAACGAGCACCGCAAAATCAGCTGTGCCCGTTAAAAATGTTAAGTTATGAACATTATTTGTTTTCTGCTTCTTTTTCTGCTGCCAGGGTCACTTCGTCCCGCCAGATACCCAGGCGCGCTACGCAGTCGGCGGCCGATGCATCCCACTTTCCATCTTTGAGGCGCTGCTTGTAATCGTCCACCAGAATCTTGACTTTGCCGCTCAGAAGGAATACGACAATGAGGTTGCAGATGACGCAGGTTCCATAGAAGAAATCGAAGGTAGACCACAGTGTCTTGGCAGCTCCGATGGCACCGACAACGGCCCAGGCACAACCAATGGCATAATAAATCTTGATCCATGCTCCTTCAAGCCCCAGGGAATTGAGGCATATGCCACCGTAGTAAATATTGACGACGCACGTTGTAAAAGCAAAGAACGTGATGATAATCGAAATGAATACGGCACCAGCAGCCACGCTGCCAAAGGCCGTAGAAAATCCGGCCGTCGTAAGAGCTGCCCCGGAAATGCCCGTATTCCAGAGGCCCGATGTCATGACGACCATAGCCGTCATCGTGCAGACTACGATGGTGTCAAAGAAGACTTCAAAAATCCCCCACAGGCCCTGCTTAACCGGATGGTTGACCGATGCCGAGGAATGAGCCAGCGGAGCCGTACCGGTACCGGCTTCGTTGGAATAAATGCCACGGGCCAGGCCCCAGCGGACGGCCAGCATAACCGTACTGCCAGCAAAGCCGCCCGAAGCAGCCGTACCGGTGAAGGCATCTTCAAAAATCATGGCAAAAGCCTGAGGAATCATGCTGGCATTGGTAATCATGACGAAGATAGCGCCGATGATGTAGATGACAGCCATAAAAGGAACGACGAGATTGGCAAAATTAGAAATACTCTTGAGACCGCCCAAAAGAACGGCTGCCATGAGGACGGCGACGGTGATACCAACGACATAAGGATTGATGGCAAAAGCCGTATTGATGGCATTGGAGATTTCAGCTGCCTGAATAGACGGAGCAAACATCATGCCCGCCGCCATGACGACGGCCCAGAGAACAGACAGCCAGCGCCAGTTCTTACCGAGAGCATTCTTGACATACCAGGGGAAACCGCCGTGCCAGACGCCGCTTACAGGATCTTTTTCACGGTAGGCAAGGCCCAGGGTAACTTCCGAGAATTTGACGATCAGACCCAGCATAGCGATGAACCACATCCAGAAAACAGCGCCAGGGCCGCCAGTAGCAATGGCAACCGATACACCGGCGATATTGCCGACACCCAGTGTCGATGCCAATGCCGTACAGGCCGCTTTGAACGGCTTGATATTGCCGTCGCCAGATCCTTTGTCAAAAATTTTACCAAAGGTATTTTTCATGACATGGCCGAAATACGTAAACTGGAAGAATCCCAGCCGGACTGACATAAAAACAGCCACAAAAGACGTACCGATGAGCAGTGGCCAGCCCCAGACAAAATCAGCGTAGGCCATCATGCCCTTTGCAATCATACCAAAAAATTCCATATGCATTACACCCCCACAAATGAGTAACTTCCCTCTGAAAAATTGTAAGGATAATATCACTAAGAGCTGCTATGATGGGGAAGTCAGAAATCATCGCGCTCTTTACTTCCAAATACATCGTACAGAATCTATATTTATTTTCCGAATAAACATCTGTCTACATTGTACAGACAATACTCGTCATTGTAAAATTCAAAATTTCGTAAAAAAACATTACCAAAACTAGATATTCAGTTGCATCTTAAGAATATTAGGTATAAAAAGTCTATGACCGCAATGAGAGATACTGAATGTAGTCTTTTTAAGGTATCCGCTATAATTAAGTAAAATAGGTCCTATCTGGTAAGGTTAACAAAAAAAATGATGATGGGCAACTTGTAAAAAATAAATAACCAAATAATAATATCTATTCCATTCAATATTTAATTCAAAGAAATGATAAATAATCTCTATCTTTTTTCATAAAAATAGGATATATTAAGAGAAACTCTGTTCCTTATTCTGTATTCTTTTTAAATTATGTCCTCTACGCATAATTTTTTATTTCTATATATTTTTACCATTAAAATTACATGATGGTTTAAACATTTTTAAGTTCAGATGATTTGTCAGCACATCCACAGACGACTATAATAGTTGCGTACATTTTCCGTATCATAGGGGGACTGTCATCATGACGAATCTGGAAATTGAAACGTTTCTGACTATTTGCTGGCATAAAAGTATTTCCAAGGCTGCTGAAGCATTATATATCAGTCAGTCATCGCTAAGTACACGTCTGAAAAAACTGGAACAAGAAATCGGATGCCAGCTTCTTTCCCGCCGCAATGGCGCCCGTTCACTGGAACTGACAGCGGAAGGAGCTAAATTTTACGAATACGCCTGTCAGTACAGAGAACTTACCCAGCAGATGCTGGCTGTATCTCATAGCAAAGGACCGGAACAACTGCGTATTTCCGTCGTCAACAGCATCGGGACGTTCCTGTTCCCTCCCGTCTATAAACACTTTCTCAGCCAGTATCCCCAGTACAGGCTGGAAATCCAGGAGGCCGATAATGTACCGTCCCTTGCCAATAAAAAAATGAACAACGGCCTGGTGGACCTCATGTTCCACAGCGACATCCAGGCTTCGGAAACGCTGCATATCTTTCCCATTTTTAGTGAACCCATGGTACTGGTCTGTTCGACCGATTCGGCATACCCCGAACTGGTAAACCGGGAAGAACTGCTACTGGACAGAGAAATTTTTACCAAATGGAGCGATACCCAGTACGAGTGGCACCAGAATATGTTCGGACCGGATACCCGGCCTCTCGTTCATCTGGAAATCATGAGCAACTTCCGGGTATTCACATCCCAGCACGACTGCTGGGCTATCGTCCCTTTGAGCGTCGCCGAAGGAATTGCCGATAATGCCTCCATCAAAATATGCCGGACCGAATTCAAAATCCCCAAACGCGTGACTTACTGTGTCGCTACTCAGTCAGCCCGGACCATGAAGAGTACCCAGGCCTTTCTTACCTGTCTTCATGCAGAACTGGAAAAGAAACCACCCTATCAGCTGGATATCCTGTATTGATTGACAGCCCATTCATGAACGTATCCATTCCATATGGATACCAAAAGAAAAAACACGCAGCAAAAACAGACTCCGTATTCGCCTGTTTTCCTGCGTGTTTTTCTCATTCCCTCATGAAATGTGTGTACCAGCCTCAATATTCCCTCATAAAATGTGTGAATTAGCCCAAATATTCGCTCATGAAATGTGTGAAATCGTCTGATATTCGCTCATGTTTTATTGCAAGCCATTGCGGAATATCGGTATAATACACAGTAGGAATACCGAAAGGAGGCCGGTCTATGTTATATTTGGAACGTAAAATTGACACCTTTCTAATACATTGGAAGGAAACTAAAAACAAAAGTCCTCTTATTGTCAAGGGAGCCCGACAAGTAGGAAAAACAGAATCCATCCTTCGGTTTGCCCGCCAACAATATGACAGCATTATTTATATCAATTTCGTAGAAGAACCAAAATATAAAACCATAACGGAAAATGGCTATAGTGCAAAAGAAATCATCAAAATGATTTCCCTTCTGGACCCGTCCAAACGATTTATTCCCGGCAATACGGTCATCATTTTTGATGAGTTACAGGAATTTCCAGACATCGCGACTTCCCTAAAGTTTTTTAAGATAGATAACAGGTTCGACGTAATCTGCAGTGGCTCCATGTTGGGAATACAATACAAAAAAATTAAAAGTAACAGTGTCGGATACAAAACAGATTACGAAATGCAATCTATGGATTTCGAAGAATTCCTCTGGGCCCGCGGTTATGAGCATTCTATCCGCAGCGTACTACTCGATCACATGGTCACGCAGACCCCATTCAGTCCGGGAATCCTGTCTACATTCTTTTCTCTCTTTATGGATTTCTGCCTTCTTGGTGGTATGCCGTCTGTCGTACGGGATTACATTACAAACCAGACATTTGAAGGATCCTTGAATACACAAAGGCAATTATTAGCCGATTATAAGGAAGATGTACGCAAATATGCCAGCGGAGTAGATCAGACCAGGATTTTAAACGTTTTCGAACATATACCCACCCAATTGGCCAAGGATAACAAAAAATTTCAAATTTCCAAAGTAGCTCCCAACGCCCGTTTTAAGGACTATAGAGGATGCATAGAATGGCTGCACGACGCTGGCATTATAAATATATGCTACTGCTTATCTTTTCCAGAACTCCCATTAAAAGGCAATTATGAAAGTACAAAATACAAAATTTATATGAAAGATACTGGTCTGCTCGTAGCCATGCTGGATGAAGAAGCACAGGATGATTTGAGGGTAAATAAAAACCTGGGAGTGTATAAAGGCGCTTTATATGAAAATATCGTAGCCGAAGCTTTGGTAAAATCCGGCTACGATCTGTATTATTACAAAAAAGAGAACGCCACACTGGAAGAAGATTTCTTCGTCCGAACCAAAACCAGTCTTGTCCCCATAGAAGTGAAATCAACCAATAACAAATCAAAATCACTGCATACCCTGATCAACAGCAGAACATATCCCGATATCCGGTTTGGTATAAAATTGATTCGCGGAAATATCGGCTGCACAGAACAAATTTTGACCTTTCCCTATTTCTGTACTTTCCTGCTCAAAGAATACTTGCAAGCATCAACTGGCAGTCCATCCGCCATCAATGCATAGATCGGCACCGGTGATGTAGCTGGCTTTTGATGAAGCCAGGAACAAAACGGCGTCGGCAACTTCGTCCGGTTTACCCGCCCGTCCCAAAGGTGTACGGGACGTAATCATATCAGTATATGCCGGATTATCCATAATATTTTCGGTAAGAGGCGTCACAATGAATCCCGGTGAAACACAATTGACGCGGATGCCATAGTCTGCCCATTCATTGGCAAGACCTCTGGTAAAATTCCGGATTCCGGCCTTGCTGCATCCGTAAATAGAACTGCGTTTTGTATTGATATGATTCTGGAGCGATGCCAGGCTGACAATAGCACCTGATTTCTGCTGAATCATCTGCTTACCTACTTCGACACTGCAGAAATAAGCCCCTTTCAGATTGATATCCATGATGAAATCCCAATCTTCTTCTGTATACTCCACAGCATATTTTCGCCGTACCACGCCGGCCGAATTAATCAATACATCAATACGGCCAAACTGCTTCACCGTATCAGCCACCAGATTTTTAATCTGCGCCACCTTGCTGACATCACAAGCAAAGGCACTGGCCGTCATACCAGCCGCCTTCAACTCATCTGCCAGAGCCTGGCATTCATCGAGATGACGGCTGACAATGACACAATGCGCTCCCGCTTCACAAAAACGGCGTACAATCGATTCACCAATTCCCTTGCTGCCACCAGTAACCACAACAATCTTTCCAGTAAACTCACCCATCCTATTTTCCTCCCTCATGTATAATAGTAAAAAAGTTTACTATGTATGATTTCGCCAACATGAGGAAAAAATCCTTTAGGGGAGTATGAAAAATATTTATATATAAAAATACATAACGCCAAAAATCGTCTGGCATATCATCCAGACGATTTTTTTACTATACAGTATTTTCCAATGGTTCCGGAGTAACTAATTTTCTGCCAATTCCAGAAAGTATACTAAGCAGAAAGATTAAAATAAGCCCCCAACAATGGAATGCATATGGAACAATGTTAAGAAACGAAAAGTTTGGATCAACGCCTGGAATCGCTATCGCCAAACCAACAGAAATAAGCATGGGATTACCATGGGGCATAAGACCTGTCGTGCCACAAGCTACTCCGTCCAGTATATTCGCACCGCGGCACCGGTCAATTCCCATCGTTTTGGTAATAGTCCGGACAAAGGGACCAAAGAAAATAATAGCAATGCCACTGCCACCAGTCATAATAGAACCTAATACAGAGCAAGCGTAACAAACAAGCTCTCCTGAAAGAAATGATGTACAAAATTTCATCATTCCTTTCGCCAGTTGTTCAAAAGCGCCACTGCATTTCAACATCTGAATAATCATGAACAACATCATGACATATAAGACCAGTGGTAACATCCCAGTCAAACCGGAAGCGATAGGCCCCTTGGCACCAAACAAGGTTTCAGCAGGGATACATCCTAACCCCCAGTCAAGTATAATACCAGATATATTACAAACGATAAGTGTTGACATAAGGTCCCAGCCCTTACGCATCATTAAGACCATCATTAATGGCAATAATAATAAAATTAAAGAGGGTATGGTTACTGATTTAACCGTAATTTCTGGTGGTATGCTAGATGTAATCTGCAGACCTACAATGACAAATAAAACAGCTGAAATAATCGCTGATATCGCAGCATAGGGAAACCGCGTACGCACAACATCACTGATTTCAGCTTCCTGAGTAACAGCTGAAGAAATTGTCGTATCAGAAATTGGCGCCAGATTATCCCCAAAAATAGCACCACTGATGATAGCACCACACATAAGTCCCATGTCGATATTAAGACCTGCAGCCAGTGGTAAGAACACCGGTGCTACAGCAGCAATAGAACCAGTGGAGGTACCACAAGATGTCGAAATCAAGACACAAATGAAAAAAGCTATAAGCGGCACAAGCCCCGCATGTAAACCAATAACAGAGATTGAATAAATCAGCGTATCAATAAGTCCACTTTGACGCAGCAGCTGTGCCAATAAGCTAGCCAGAATATACGCTACAATAATGGTAGACAGTAAGGAATTTTGTAACCCTGTAATAGTAATATCTCCAAAATGTTTTTTATCTTTGGAAAGAAAAAAACCTAAAGCAATCGCAGCGAATGTAATCATTAAAAGGCGGGAAAAACCACCTTTGAGAAAAGTATTTACAAACATACCTGCAAGCATAAATAAAATTGGCAACCAGGCACCTATATATCCGCCATGAAATTTAACATGTTCTCTCATTTTTCCCGCCCCTTTCAATATACAACTTATTATAAAGCAGCTACTTCTTTAACAGCATGCAAAAATTGTTCGATTTCTTCCGGTGTATTGACATGTAAAGGTGAAATCCTGACAATTCCTTCTGAATCAAATTCGTGTACCATCCGGGCAGAGAACTCACTGCTTGCAACGCGTTCAAAAGCAACAATCCCTCGTTTTTCTAATTCAGCACAAGCCTGCTGCGGACCCATATTGGCAAATTCAATACCTATTATTAAATCACGTTGACTTAAATCAGGATCATCCATCAACACTTTGACTCCATCAATATATCGAAGGCCTTTTACTGCATCCGTACCTTCAAGCATGATCTCGAGAAGTGCCCGTTCGTGATTGGCAATACGTTCCATTCCCAGTTCAAACAGCTCCCTTCTGCTGGTCGCACTCTCTAACTTATGTTTTCCCAGTTCACAAACATAATTGACAATTTCGGTAAGAGCAGCAAATTGTGCAGTAGAAGGACTTCCCAATTCCCACATATCATCTGGTAAACATTCCACTTGATCATGTTTCATTTTATTGACCCGATTGGACATGTACATAAGCCCCATGCCGCGTATACTAAAGAATTTGTACGGCGCTATATTCATAACATCAATACCATTCTGTTCCGGATTCAGAATCCCATGTGGTGCATGCTGTACCGCATCACTGACGATAATAATATCCGGATTGATTTCACGGGCACGACTAGCAATGGTTGACACATCCATAATGTGCCCAGAAATGTTAGAGGCAGACATCACACTAAGTATTGCCGTATTTTTATCAATAAGATTTAATATAGTTTCAGTATCAATTCCGCCCGTCAATTTATTCGCATGTGCTATCCGTAGCTCCCAATTGTATTTACGTGCTTGTATTTTCAAAGCATCAAATGCCGACGGATGTTCAAGCGCTGTCGTGACAACATTAGTTCCCTTGACAGAAGCTGCAACAACGCGTATTGCCTGCATCATTAACTGTGATGCAGTAAAGCCAAACACCAGTGAACCTTTTTTAGCATTAAAAATGGTTCGAATATCGGCTCTTCCTTGTTCATCAATCTTTTTCAACATAAGAGCTATTTTATTCGAATGTTCTGAACAATCTGGAACTAAATCAACCTTTTTAAAAACTTCTTCCGCCTTAATTAAACGAAGCGCACCACCAGCATTATCAAAAAAGATGCGCTTATTACCAACAAAATCATGATCGACATACGCAAATTTTTCTCTTACTTCTTTCAGATCTTTTTCTACAAACAATTCCCCGAATTTTGTTTTCATTTTTCTCTCCTCCAAATCATTTTAATATATTTTTCACAATCTCAATAATTATTAACAGTTATTTCATTTATTACATTTTAATTGTAAATCAGATTTAATATAAATAAAAATTAAATATTTTACTATTAAATATAGAAAAATAGAATATTTAATAGTAAAATAAGAAAGAGGGGAGGGATTTTCACATGGAGTATCAACTATTAGAAACATTTATTGTACTCAGCGAAGTACGTAATATTACTAAATGCGCTCACTTATTATATAAAACTCAGCCAACTATTACAAAGCGCTTGCAACAACTCGAATCAGAACTCGGTTATGCTTTACTCGTCCGTGAAAAAGGCAAGCAGGAAATAGAGTTAACTCCACGGGGAATCGTATTTCTTGAAAAAGCAAAAGAATTATATAATTTCTACAATGAATTATCGCTAAGTTCGCAAGAGACGGCTAACTCTCTCCTTATTTCATGTATCGCTAGTTTTCAAACACCATTTATTGCCAACGTATGTCTGCAAATGAACCAGGAACTTGGTACCCATCCTTTTGTTTATACCTATCAAACCCACGATGTATACAAATTAATTGCTAATAAACAAGTTGATTTGGCCATAGTATCAGATGTTCGCAACGAACCAGGTGTTGCTTGTGAACAATTATTTTCTCAACCTTATTTTGTTGTAAAATATTGCGAAAATCCGACCTCAGAAATTCCTCTAATTTCAACTGATGAACTTGATCCACATTACGAATTATTTGGCCGTTGGGACAATGCCTTTTTGTACTGGCATAATCGAGTCTTTAAAAACACTCCCATTCAAATGATGGCTGACTCTCCTATCATAAATCAACTTTGGTTAAAAAACACATCTTACTGGACCATTATGCAAGAATGTACGGCTTATATCGTAAGTCAGAATATGCCCGTTCAGCTTTACAGGATTGCTGATCCTCCACCAGACAGAAGTTGTTACCTCTTAACCAATCGTTTTATAGATAAGTCCATCAGACCCCTTATATCATATTTTAAAGAACAATTTCTAATAGAAATAAACAAATATAAAATAAACTCACTATTTCCAAAATAAATCAGATGCTGGTAAATGTGGCCAGCATCTGATTTACTTTGGACGTTTTCTCTATAAACTATACTGTTCTTTGATCATATCCCATAGCCCCAACTTTTTCAGTTTTTCTATAGGAGCTCTGAATGTAGCTGTTACAGTACCTGGAGCCCGGCCAATTTCTAATCCACCACTGATAGTAATGCGATTCATAACCTGCGGCACTGTCATGTCAAGTAATTCTGCCGCACGTTGCATAGCGCACTCAATAGCTATATTCAAATTAGAACCTGTACCAATAAAAGAAATAGGAGCCGCTTCTTCAAGTTTTACGTTCCATTTATCGGCTTCCCGTTGTGCCAGTTTTCTTTCTGCATCTGTAAGCGGCTTAGCAAGATACGGCAAATCTTCTAACAACGGTAACAGAATCGGACCATCAAGAGTCAATCCTTTAATGACAGAAACCTGTAAAATTGCAATACCTGATACATCACAGGTATGACCGGCTATTTCCCCGTCTCCCTGCAATGCGTGCATGTCACCTACGTAAACACCGCCACCTGGAATACGGACAGGTGCAATGAGCACAGATCCTGCCCTGACTCTGTTAATATCCATATGTCCATCGGTAACAGTTTTCAATTCCTCTTCACTTTGCGCATATTCATGAGGAGCGCCTACAAGAAATTGTCCAAAATCACGGGCATTATGAGAATCCGGAGTATTGACAGGCGGCGTCGTTCCTAATTGCCCTAAAAAAGGCCTCAATCGTGTAGCTATCCCTGGCAGATCATGTGGAGCCAGTGTTACTACAGGATTTTGAACAGAATTATCTGGTGTTTGCATAAATGTCCGCCCAGAATAAGCTACCTTTTCAGCACCTTTTTGATCAAGTGTCACTCCAATTTTGTGATTATCATCGAATGCAATCGTATATCCACTTGTAAAAGCAAAAGGTGCTGCAGGAGCATCACAGTTTTTACAGCGAATAGCATCCTGCCCAATTCCTTTAATGATGGTCTCCTCATACAACGTGCCACACTGAGGACATTTTCCGGCAACAAAGGGATCCCCCAAACACCTGTCAGGAAAAACCTTATCGTTCCCTGAAGCCGTACCATGTGATGTAATCTGAACCGAGACAATCTTTATGGCAATTGCATCACCGACTTCCGCATTTTCTACTATGACCGGCGTTGTCACTTCATGTCCGCCACGAATAGCAGGAGTTAACATTGGTCCCCAACAGCCAGGTGCCGTGTTAGCAACAATATATCCTCCATCCGCTACTGGGCCTGTCATAGGAACATCTGGTCCTAAAATACCGTTTGTAAACGTGTTAACAAAAATTGTACGTTTGGCCATATTGCAACCTCCTTACAAAATATCTTCTACTTTTATATCACCTATATAATTTATTCTCCTAATCAAAGCATTTTCCTTTTCAAAATTTTTCTAATTTTCACATAATGTATAAAGAATATTGGCGGCACGAACAAATCTCTTTGTACGTGTCGCCAAATTCAAAGTATAGAAAGAAAATTTTAGGGTTATCTCTTTATTTCCTGAACAAGTTCAGAAATCCTGCGTACACCTTCGATAATATTATCTTCCGAAGTAGCATACGATATTCTGATATAATCCGCATAGGCATCACCGAATGCTTTAGCTGGCACTGTCGCTACATATTTCTTTTCTAGCAATACTTTGGCAAATTCATCACCTGACAGCCCCAGTTTAGAAACATCCACCAATAAGTAAAATGCCCCATCCGGTTTAGAATAAGTCAATTCAGGAATTTTAGATAGTTCTTTTACAATTAAATCTCTTCTCTTAGAAAATGTCTTAACCATCAAATTGACGGCTTGTCTTGTATTTTTACTTTCCATTGCTTCACTTAATCCTACTTGTATGAATGTTGTGCCACTCGTAGTCGAATATTGATGCGTGCGCATAATCACATCAGCCAGATTCTTAGGTGCAGCAATATACCCTACTCGCCATCCTGTCATTGCAAAAGTTTTAGAAAAACCGCTGACTAATATAGTTCTTTCTTTCATATCGGAGAAATTAGCAATGGAATAAAATACCGAATCCCCATATACTAATTGACTATACATTTCATCCGATAAAATAAGGAAATTATTCTCTCTTGCCAATTTACAGATTGCATCCAGTTCTTCACGTGTAAATACGACGCCACTAGGATTATTAGGATTATTAATGATTAACATCTTAGTTTTAGGTGTAATCGCAGCTTGAATAGCTTCTATATCTAATCGGAAATTTTTTAATGGTACATCAACAAAATGTGCTTCGCACATATTAACTAATGATTTGTAATTTACAAATGAAGGAGTAAGCACAATCACGTCATCATCAGGATCAACAAAACTTAAGATGGCATTATTTAAGCCTTCCGCACCACCTGATGTCAAAATAATTTCGCTGTCCGGATCGTAATCCACTCCGGTTTCATTTTTAATATAATGTTGTAATGTTTTACGCAAACCCGGATAGCCCCGATTGGAAGTATAATGTGTAAAATTATTTGTTAATGCCTGAATAGTAGCACTTTTTATATCTTCCGGCGTATTAAAGTCCGGTTCTCCAATGCTTAAAAATATTACTGGGTTCCCTTCATTCTTCAAGATAGTCGCTCTTTCTAAGACTTTACGAATTGCTGATGGATGTACATTTTTTAATCTCCGGGCTCCTATAGAAAAGTCATATGAATGTTCCATAATATCCCTCCTTATCTATTTATGTTAGTCTTCCTTACTTTCTTCCTTTCGATTATTATCAGCCGTCTGAGCGGCCAGATAACTTTGCCGGAATGATTTACCGCTGACCATAATACCTATGATGATAAGCAACGCACTTGACCCTAAACCCAGATACAAAGGATTAATAGTTAAATGCAATACCATTTTAGAAATGATTGGCAATAATGTCCCACAACAAATAGATGCAAAAGCCCATTTCGGAGTCAACCATCCGGGTTTAAAGACAGCAAGCGACAAAGGTACAAATACACCCGCTCCACGAAGAATCATAGAAAGAAAATTTAGTTCTAAAATAGTTGCATTTAAATATAAATATGAGAAATAGGTACCTACTACCATTGTAATAAGAATCGTGAGCCGATTCGTCAACAGTATTTTTGAATTAGATTTAACATGCATTAAGTTCCCTACAAAGTCACTGGCAAATAAAGTACCAATAGCCAATGCCATGCCAGCAGTTGAGCTGATAATTGCCAGTAAAATTCCCGCAATCGCTACACCGCCTAACCAATCAGGAAAATATCCTAAGAAAAAGGTAGGAAGCGCCTGAATCGGTATGATTTCCGGATGTGTCGCATGCATAAACATCCCAATAGCAACTATAGGCAAGCCTATAGGAATAATAATCGCTGAAGCTGTAAAGGCTCCGCGCGCCGCTGTCTTTGCATCACTTGCAGAAAACAGAGCTTGAATATATGCCTGTGCCGATAGTATACCTACCATCATTGAAAAAATATTTCCCAATACTTCAGCCGTACCACGGCTAAATAAATTAAACCAGGGATCATATGGAAACATCGCATGAAATTCATCACTAGGCATAGATGCTAAATATTTAATAGCAATAAAGCCACCTATCAGCAGAGAGCCCCATAGTAAAGCCATCTTTATCAAACCAGTTAAACTATTTCCCTTCTGACCGCTGAAAAACACAGTAGCTACAACAACCAAAACGAAAAGCACGGAAGATACTTCCGGAGTAATGCCTAATACCTGAATAAAAATCTGGATAGCTGCAATAGTTCCCGGCAATTGAGAAATGAGCATACTAAGGATTGTTGCAACACCAACCATGACCCCTGCCCATTTCCCATAATGAAGTGTGAAAAACTGTGGCAGTGTTTCAAGCCCTGTTCTCCGTAGCGGTTTAGCATAAAACAACCCCATTACGAAAAAAGCAAGACCAGCACCTAACGCATATGCCCAACCAGCTAACCCTACTTGAAAAGCCATCTGTGCCGTACCAACAGTCGCTCCTCCACCAATAATGACACCGGCAATACTACCAGCCACGCGTGGGGCAGTTGCTTTTCTTCCTGATAAACTAAAACCAGCTGCAGAATTTACGCCTCTTGCAGAATAAACCGCCACACCAATTGTAGCTAAAATTGTCAATGCAATAGCAGCTAAATGCATAAATGAAACTTCCATACGATTCACCTCTTTCTATACAATATCAATCTCCCTACATCTACATATTTATTTTCTCTTACTCTTTCTTCCTAGATACATACGCGAAGGATCCACTTTCATGCGGAGGATTTCCAATTCTTTTACCGTCGGTGGAGTAAATGGTTTTGCTCTGGATATGTCTAAATCCCATCCCGTATTTTCTTTTACTTGTTCAGCCGTCACACCTGGAAACGTTTCACTCAGGTATAAGATTCCTGTCTCTGGATCTGAACGCAAAATTGCCAAATCACTGATAACACAAACTTCCCCACCGCGGAATATCCCTTTGTTAAACCGACTTTCACTGCCAATCCCTCGGATTCCACACGGACTCGTCAAATATTCAACATGTTCAGGAAAGCGTCTTTTTTCATGCACCATAGAAACGATAATTTTATCAGCCAGACTGGCTATATTATTTGCCCCACCACTTCCCGTCATTCGTGCTTTGGGACCTTTTCCCGTTTCAGATACAGCAACCGGCCAATACCCGCCTAAAGAAGTGGAATTTAAATTGCCGTACATATCGCACTCTGCAGCACCTAAAATCCCAACGGTACAATATCCCCGACAGGCAATCGTACCAAACGCATCAGCCAGAGTCGATAGCGTAGCCGCCCTATAAGATGCTCTTGGATCAGCAACAGAAACCGGTAAGTGCTCAATATCCGGATCCACCGTTCCTGCCTCCAGAATAATCATCATATCAGGTGCTGTCGTCCGCTTGGCCAGCGATGCAGATAATAATGGCAGTCCCGTTCCAACAAATGCACACGCACCATCTGGTAGTTCCCTTGCTGTAGCTACAGCAAGCAATTCCATAAACGTACTTTGATCCACTAATAAATTCTTTTCTTTCAGATATTTTTCATACTCACTCAATCATTTCACCCCCGTTCCAAAACGATCAATTGCCGGATTATAATGGTACTGTGGATCTGTACGCAGAGACCATAATTTATCCCATCCAACTTTTTTTTCTAAAAATTCCCAATCATCTTTTGTATCAGTTACATAATTCAACCAATATTCCCTTACAACTTCTTTTGGCTTATGATTAACTACCTTAGTATAATTTCTAAACCATTCATAATCGTAATCATAATAATTGGGCACACATGTTGGATACGCACCAAAAGGTTGCTCTACAATAGCGGCGACAAATGCACCTGGAATCTGATTATGTTCCGGATTCGTCCGGATTTCGTCAGAGGAACAAATCCTTTCACATTCCACTATTACGGTCCGTCCACATAAAGTTTGATCTATGTCCGGTCCAATCAGCCCTTCCATACGAACCGTTCCATCTAAAGCAACGCGCTGAACCCGGATGACGCATACCTCTGGCAGAATAGGGGGAACTAATGCAACCTTAACGCCTTCCTTTCCCGTATATTCTTTTGACCGTTTTTTATATTTTTCATACAGGTTAGTAGCATTGGGACACGAGTCTTCCCCAGACTTAAACGTTCTCGGCCGGAGGCCCCAGCCTTCAAAGGGATCATCCATTACGCAATATTTATGCGGCGGAATCCCAGGATGTTTCCATTCACCATGCACATTTTTTCCTCGCAATCCGGCTTTCCCAAAGACATCATATGTCATCAGATCGCTTCCCATATCAGTCATGCACGGCATAAATGGCAAGCCGTATTTACCGGCAATCGTGCGTAAGGCAAAGCTCCAGTTAGAATAATCTTCTATCAGTTCAATTTCACCATTCTGAATAGCCTGACGGATTGCATACGCTACAGGCATCCCACCTTCCAAACCAATATACGTCGATTCGAGCCATTTAATCAGTCCTGCACCCGCCAGCATTTCTTCTACATAAGTACCACCGTTCATGGTTACATACAGATCACCTACCCCCTGCCGGACAATCTCTCTGGCAATCGTATTGGGTCTGCGCAAAAGAGTAAACCCTCCAAAGGCTATATGGGTGCCTGGTTTGATATATTTTTGCACCGCCTCTTTTGCAGACATGACTTTATCTTTTAAGTCTTCTCCCATTCCATTCACCTCGCTTAAAACGTTGTTGCAATTCTTTTATTTCATCATATGTTAAATATAAGTCGCCGTATCTCCCGGTTTCCATATTGGACTTAATATATTTTTTTATTATTTGTTTTAAGACAGACTTGTTTCTATCTAATTTATTATTTTTCACATCCGATTTTCTGTACATATGTCAAAAGCAGTGATAGTTCATCGTGAAAATGATTCAAATATTTATATTGCCGTTGCAGCTCGTTACATATCAATTTCTTTTTTTCAGGTGATAATTCTGTATCAGCAAAAGCTTCCTGCAACATGCCCACTTTTTTCAATAAGCTGCCTATTTGTATTTCAGGTTCTGCCAAATTATTGACAAGACCGTTTCCAAGCAGGAGAACTCGCAATGCATCCGGCCAGCTTTCTATTTTTTTATGTTCATCCATGCTGCATACTCCCATTTTCGTGTATCGTAATAACAAAATCCGGACAAATATTAATGCATTTCAAACATCCAATACAGGTTCCATCTTCATTTACTTTCATATAATCATAACCTTGCGAGTTAACTTTACCAGAACGACAGAACATCTTCTGCGGGCATACCATTTCACAATAACCACAAGACTTGCATAACATTGAATCTATTTCTGGCCAAAACCGTCTATTTTTCGCATCCATAACATTCACCTCTTACTTCATCGTTTTAGCTGTTTCCATACCAACCTTCACCGCTTCAATATTCATATCTGCAATATTGGGTTTAAATTTTTGTCTAATGACTTCAGTCAGACTAGTAAAACTAACAACGGGTACCTTTTCTATCATGGCGCCAATCGCAACTAAATTCGCCATTTTAGGTGAACCAAGTTTCTGAGCTATTTCATGAAAGGGAATTCCATGCCAGCCTAAAGCATCACAGTTTTTCATCATGCCACAGTCATATAAAACATTTGTTTTTATATTTTTATATTTATCAATTGCAATATCATTTAAAGCGATAATGACATCCGGGTGCTGCACTTTCTGATACAATATTTCATCGTCACTTATGATGACTTCAGCAGAGCTAAAGCCACCACGCTGTGCCACTCCATAGCTCTGTGTCTGCAATGCATTTTTTCCATCTATAATGCCGGCCTCGGCAATCATGATTCCTGACGTTACCAATCCCTGTCCACCGGTGCCTGCAAAAATTAATTCATAGGTGTTTTTCATTGTATCCGCCCCCTATTTATTCTGTACCATTTGCTGTCTGACAGCTTTGTACCGGGTCATAAAATCTGGTTCATCCCGGTCAACCAATTTTCCGGTTACGTAATAGCCCTTTTCAGCCGCATTCTCTATTTCGTTATATTTTTTTACTGAAACGCCTTTTTCTTTTAACATTTCCATCATCTGCACAGGCGTCTTCATTTGATTTCTGGGTCCGAACAGAGTAGTACACGGGCTGATTACTTCAATCATGGAAAACCCTTTTTTCTGCAGACCTTCTTTAATGCGGGTTTTCAATGCCAATCCCTGATAAGCAGTCTCTCTGGCAACATAATTAGCTCCAGCTATTTCAACGAGTTTGCACAAATCAAAAGCCCGTTCCGGATTACCTGCAACAGACGTCTGAGTTATAGCGTGGGCTGGCGTCAATGCTGACATTTGTCCACCTGTCATCCCATAATTACAGTTATTAACAACAATCGCCGTCAGGTCAATATTCCGTCTCGCCGCATGAATTAAGTGATTACCACCAATAGTTGCACCATCACCATCTCCCATAATGACGATAACGTGCAATTCCGGATTTGCAGCGGCAATTCCTTCCGCAAAAGGAAGCGCTCTCCCATGAGTAGTATGCAGCAGATTTCCCGTCGTAAATTCACCGGCTTTTCCCCAACATCCAATGCCCGTAACAAGGACGAAATCTTTCTTTTCATACCCCAATTCTTCAATAGCTCGTAACATAGCACTCAATGTAATCCCATTGCCACATCCTGAACACCACATAAGTGGCAGTTTAGCTTTATTTAGAAACTGTTTTCCCGTTGCATATGCCATAACCGTGCCTCCTACTCTATTGCCTGCATGATCTGCTGTGGCGTAATTCCTACACCACCACAAACATTTACACCAATAACCGGAATACTTAGGTCAAATAGTTTACGTACTTCTCCAGCAATCTGTCCAGAATAGTTTAATTCCGGAACGATTATCTTTTTTACCTGTCCTGCATATTGAGCAATTTCCTGATCTGCAAAGGGCCAGACTGTCTGTAATTGTAATACGCCAGCCTTTATTCCTTTTTTACGTGCTTCTTGAGCAGCCACTCTCGCCGCGCGTACAGGAGATCCTGCAGCGATAATCAGTACGTCACAATCATCTACATCAAACTTCTTAGTAAATATGATTTCTTCTCTATGCATCAACAATTTTGAATGAAGCTGTGCCACACGGCGTTCACAATTTTCCGGAGAATTATTGGCAAAACCATTTTCACCATGCATCGTACTGTTAATCCGTACCGTATATTCACTGCCAAAAGCCGCCATTTCCGGAACAGTACCTGGAGTAAAATCATATTGCATAAACTGTTCCGGTGCACAATCCGGTGTTTTTCTATCTACTATTTCCATTTCTCCAGGTTCAGGTAATAATACACTTTCACGCATATGCCCTACGATTTCATCAGGAGCAAGAACAACAGGAACACGGAATTTTTCTGCCAGATTAAAAGATTTAACAGCAAGTTCATAACATTCCCGAACAGTTGCAGGTGCCAGACAAATAATTAACTGATCCCCATGACGGCCCCACCGGATCTGCATAAAATCAGCCTGTGCCGGTTTTGTTGCCAGACCGGTACTGGGACCTACACGTTGTACATCAACAACAACAATAGGAATCTCACCTACGATGCCTACTCCCAGATTTTCCTGCATCAGGGAAAAGCCAGGTCCACTAGTAGCGGTAAAAGCTTTGACACCTGCTGCCGAAGCACCAATGATGGCCGCCATACTGGCTAATTCATCTTCCATCTGCATGTACGTACCGCCAAATTTTGACAGTTCTCGTGAGCAAATAGCGGCAATCTCCGATGAAGGAGTAATAGGATATCCGGCAAAAAAGCGTGCGCCAGCATAAAAAGCTCCTTGCGCTAATGCTTCATTGCCCTGAATTAATTGAGCTGTCCGTGTCATAATTACTCTCCTTTCAAATATCCCGTACTTTTATCAACCATTCGATATTTTAAATGAAATTTTTATGCCATTTTTTGTTAAAACGTTGATTATTTTTTATTTGCCTATTGCATTCCGCATGGTTATGCTGTATATTACAATTATTCATCATTATTTTGTTTGGATAAATTAGCAAATATGTTATATCAATCGTCCAATTTTTGTCAAAAATTTATACTTTGTCTATTTTTTTTACACCCATACACGGAGATGAACTATTAATGAAACGAGCCCAAATACTCTTGATTTCAACCTACGCAGAATTGACAATGCAGGCAAAAAAGATTGCTAAAGAATTAGGCATCCCCATTGATGTATATGAAGGAGGTATTTTAAACAACGGCCATATCTACGCTGCCACAAAAGCCGATTTATACGATGTTATCATCAGTATCAGCGGAACTGCTGAAACGATAAAAAAAATGGTCACGACGGTACCGGTACTTTCAATTGAAACAACATCGGCGGATATTCTTAGAGCCTTGGGACAGGCAATCCGCTTTAATAAACCCTTAACATTAATCAGCTATCAAACTAGTAAAATAAGCGAATTAGAGGATTTAACTCAATTATTAAATGTAAAATATCAGCTTTTGTCCTATTCTTCAAAGCAAGAATTCGAATCACAGATTTCACGTGTAATGGATTGGCATGATACGACTATCGTCGGACATGGAGGCTGTGTTCAGGAACTTGCTCATCAAAAAGGTATGGATTATGTATTAATTAAACCAAGTTATACTGCCATAAAACAAACACTTAGTTCCGCAAAAAATATAATAGAAGCCATTAATAAAGACAAATTTCAAAATAACAGGTTAACAAGCATTATCGATTATTCTTTAGAAGGTGTCATATCGGTTTCAAAAAATGGGGATATTACCTGCTTTAATACAGCTGCCAAAAAAATTTTTAATTTAGAAAAAGCCCCAAAAACCATTCATGATAAAAATGTTCCACCAATATTAAAGGATTTACTTGGGGACAGATCTTTCATTCACGACAAGGTAATAAAAGTCGCTCCACACAATCTTATTTACAGTCGCCTCCCTATAAATATCAACAAAGATCTAGAAGAAACCATTATCATGGTACAAAAAGTATCTTATTATCAAAAAATAGAATATACTACACGTATGCAATTAGCTGCTAAAGGATTAGTAGCCCATCACACATTTTCAGATATTATCCATTCCAGTCAGATAATGGAGACGGTCATAAAGAACGCCCGACGATTTAGTAAAACAACAGCAACCATTTTAATTCAAGGAGATACGGGGACAGGCAAGGAACTATTTGCTCAAAGTATTCATACGGAGAGTCAGGTCAAAAACGGTCCATTTGTCGCTATCAATTGTGCCGCACTGCCAGAAGATCTGCTAGAAAGCGAATTGTTCGGATATGAAGAAGGGGCCTTTACCGGTGCGCGTAAAGGAGGCAAAATCGGGCTGTTTGAATTGGCTCATAACGGGACCATTTTTCTTGATGAAATTGGAGAACTACCTTTATCTATTCAAAATCGCTTATTGAGAGTCCTTCAAGAAAAAGAAATCATGAGAATTGGAGGCACTAAAGTAATCAAAGTAAATGTCCGTGTCATTGCTGCAACAAATAAAGATTTATATGATCTCATGATGCAAAATAACTTCCGGCCAGACCTCTATTTTCGTTTAAATGTCCTGACATTAAAAATCCCCGCCTTACACGACCGGCCTGAAGATATCAAAGACTTAATCTGTTTCTTTTTACAAAAATATAATTTGCAATATGACCGGAATATAACTATGTTTTCACCGTCTGTGTTGGGCATCCTGAAAAAGTATCCCTGGCCTGGAAACATACGGGAATTAGAGACTCTCATGGAAAAAATTGTCATCACGGCTGATTCTGACACAATTGATGAAGCATTCATCAAAAATACATTAGAGGAATACACCGGCAATCATTTAGTTGTCGATGAAGCAAAACCTGATACGTCCTCAACGCCTCTGGAAGACCTTCCCGGAAATCAGAATCACATCGTTGTAAAGATTAATACATTAGAAAAAATGGAAGAAGAAATAATAAGGCAGCTCCTGCAAAAAGAAAATGGAAATAAACAGAGCCTGGCTAACAAATTAGGAATCAGCCGCGCTACAATCTGGAATAAATTAAAAGAAAAAAAATAATAAAAAAGAACCCCGTCAGCACTTCCCCTCTTGCTGGCAGGGTTCTTTTTATTCATCCTTCAGGCCTGTAATGTAATCCAGGGACACGTTGTAAAAACGTGCTAATATAATCAACTTCTCCACAGAAATTTTTCGTTTTCCTAATTCATACATACCGTATGCTTCCTGTGTGCAATTTAAAAGTTTAGCAACTTCTCGTTGGGATAATTTTCTCTCCCGCCGCAATATTCGCAGTCGAGCATAGTATTCCATATGTTTTTCCCCACCCTCCTATGATTATCTTAACTTAGTATAATACATTTTGCATAGTTTTGCAAAAACATTATCTATATGTTTTTCTTATTGCTTTAGATGGTTCGATTTCTATTCCTTATATTAATAAAGATAATTCAATTTTTATTATAAATATTTAAGTATTGTATCGCATTTTTTCTTCTCAATATATAGATAAAATACATAATTCTGTCATACAACCGATATGTTATAATTATTATTTTAAAATCCCGATTGCTTTATCAATTATTTATTCTTTATTTAGTGTATATTTATGTATTTTTAAAACGAAAATTAAGTGCAAATCTACTTCATTATATATCGGTTTCATTAATTTTTTTACTTAAACATAATTATATTATCATTATCATTCGTAAATATATAGAATACTTTTCAACGTTTTTATACACGAACTGGTTCTGATATATATTGTAATATGCCTGATAAGAAAACGGTCTATTGGTTTTCTCTTTACTTTGATATATACCGTGATATAATGAAGTTGCCTACAGTAAAACAAAGTTTTTATTTAATAATCTTTGCTAAAAGTCTGAAAATATTTCGAGAGGGGCTGTCTTTTCCAATGATTAATGTAAAAGCGTTAGCAGATGCTCACTATGATGAATTAGTTAAATTACGTCGTTATTTTCATGAACATCCGGAATTGTCCAATGTAGAAGATGCGACATGTGATACAATCCAGAAAAAACTGGAAGAATATGGAATCCGTACAGAAGTGGTGGAACACGGTGGGGTTTTCGGTTTTATTGACAATGGCCCTGGTAAAACCGTCCTGATGCGTGCCGATATTGATGGTCTTCCTATTCAGGAAACAGAAACCAATCTGAATCAGAAACGTGTATGCGTTTCCAAAAATCCTGGTGTAATGCACGCCTGCGGTCATGACGGCCATATTTCCATGCTGCTTACAGAAGCTAAAATCCTGCAGGAAATCAAAGACCAGTGGTCCGGACGCGTCATTTTCATGTTTGAACGTGCCGAAGAAGGTTCCGATGCGACACAGCATCTCATGCCCTACCTGCTCAAGCAGAACATTGATTACTGCTATGGCACCCATGTCCGCTGGGATGTACCGGCTGGCAAAATCAATGTAGAAAAAGGAGCTGCCATGGCTGGCGGTTTTGCCTTCCAGATCAAAATCAAGGGCCACGGCGGGCACGGTTCCCGTCCGGATCTGTCCCAGAGCCCGATTGACTGCTTCCATGCATTCTACGGCAATCTGCAGGCACTGCGCATGCGCGATGTCAATCCGTTGGAATGCCTGACTCTTTCTATTGGTACAGTCCAGGCCGGCTCTGCCTATAATGTCATTCCGAATGAACTCTTTTTCGGCGGTTCATCCCGTTTCTTCAGCTATGAACATGCCGGGAAAAAGTTCTATGATGACTTCCTCAAACTTCTCAAAAACGAATGCGATAACTACGACTGCACGTATGAACTGGTCCGCATGAAACAGCCGCTGCTGGAAGTACGCAACAACCCGGTCTGCGGTGATTATGCCCGCAAAGCTGTCGCTAAATACCTCGGCGAAGACGCCCTGTACGATGTAGAACCGTGGATGGCTTCCGAAACCTTTGGCCTGACGTTATCCCTCTTCCCGGGAGTCTTTACATTTACCGGCATCGCCAATAAAGAAAAAGGCTGTGGCGGCAACCATCACACACCGCAGTTTGATATCGACGAAGAAGGCCTGCGTGCCGGTGTCGTTGCCGGTGTCGGTTATACCCTTGAAATGCTCACTGCCAAACCGGAAATCGAATTTAAACAGAATACGGAAGATCCGGTACAGCTCGGCCTGCGCGGTATGTAATCCACCTGCTGCCTGATACTGAATACAATGATAATCCCCCGGCCAGTCAGATAGAAATAATCTGACCGGCCGGGGGATTTGTTGTCAATGACAGTACGTCTGCACGAAATTTTTATCATTATGCACGGACGACAGAAATCCGCTTCTGGATGTGATTTCCGTTTTCTATTTCATCTACCATGGCAATGGCATAGTCGGCATAGGAAATGACCGATTCATTTTTACTGTTGAGTTTGAATTCTTCACCGGCGAGGATATACTTACCTGTCCGTTCGCCATCGGCCTGGAAATCCGCTGCCGGGCTGATGTATGTCCATTTGACATCAGTACGCAGGCGAAGTTCTGCCAGTGACTTTCCCTGTGCCGTGGCAAGAGGTTTGAAAGCCTCAGGGAAATCCGGCGTATCGACAAGCTGAGTCGTATGTTCCGGATCAACATAGAGTGAACCGGCGCCGCCGACTACCAGAAGGCGGACATTGGTACCGGACAAAATATCTGCCAGATGCTTCAATGTCTTAGAATGATTGTTTAATGTTTCCGGAGTCCAAGTACCAAAAGCATCGACAACGGCATCAAACCCCTGCAGATCTTCTCTTGTCAGATTGAGGATATCTTTTTTAATATACATCTTAGCCGGTGTTTCATTGACATCATGACGGCCAAATGCTGTTACTTCATGACCCCGGTTCAAGGCTTCTGCGATTACTTTTTTTGCCACACGGCCATCTGCTGCTACAACTGCAATTTTCATGATTTAGTCTCCTTCCGGGGGATTCCTGCTCCCCACGTATCAAATACCGAATACTTGAAGTAATATTTATTGTTTCATCTTACAAGGCATACTATATCATCGTTCGTCTATGTTGTCAATATTTTTATTACATCTTTTCAAGTTGAATTTCTGGATACTATCTCTGCCAATACAAATTGATACATTTTTGAATTCATAGGTATAGCACATGAAAATACCCTCCTTATTGGATATCCAGTAAAGAGGGTAATATTGCTAATGTGTATTTTTTCGTTGGTGTAATATAATTTCCTTCTTACATGATGAATCCACAGACGACGTATAATACCATAGAAACGCAGGCAAATCCCAATACGTAGGGCATCTGTGTCTTGATATGATCCATGATGTTGCAGCCCGATGTCGCGCAGGACATGATTGTCGTATCGGAGATAGGTGAAGCATGATCACCAAAGATAGAGCCGCCGAACATGGCACCTGCGGTCAGTGGGATATTTACTCCCATGTCAATAGCCATAGGCAGGGCGATGACGGCCATGATAGCCATGGTCCCCATTGACGTACCCGTTGCAAAGGACAAAATCATGGCAATGATGAATGTCAGGAGCGGCAGGAGGGATGGTGTGAGGAACTGCATAAAGATAGAGGACAGATATGCTCCGGTACCCAGTTGTTTTACCAGTGGCCCCAACGTAAAGGCCAGGCACAGGATGGTGGCAATACCAAACATGGTGCACATGCCCTTCAGCACTTCATTGGTCAGTTCTTCCAGCGTAAACACTTTTTCTGCAAGGCACATGACAGAAATAGAAAGTACAGATAAGACCGATCCCCAGAGCAGAGCCTGCATACCAGCGCCCTTGGTGAGATTGCCTGAACCGGTTACATAGAGAACGCCGATGATTGTCGCAATCATGACGACAATGGGCACAATCATGTTAGCCAGATGAGGTTTCGCCTTAGGAGCCAGTTTCGTTGCACTTTGGGAAGAACTGCTGGCAACGTGGGCCGGATCATCGAGCGCGCCCGTCAGGGATGCCCGTTCTTCCGCTTTTTTCATCGGTCCGAAATCGACGGGAGCCAGGCAGGAAATCAGAGCAAAAGCGACGGCTATGATGCAATAAAAATTCAGAAGAATCGACTGGAAGAGAACGGTAATGGCCTGATCGTCGGGAACCCCGCCCGATGTCAGATAGCCCGTCATCGCTCCGAGCCAGCCACTGAGTGGCAGCAAAACGCACCACGGCGTAGATGTGGTATGAATGAGAAATGCAGCTTTTTCATGGGACACCTTCATGCTGTCATTGAGCGGACGGGCAATGGATCCCGTAACCATGCAGCTCAGAGATCCCGATGTGAAAATAACAATCCCCAGGAGCCAGGTAAAAAATGCGGCCGCTTTTTTGGAGCGGATGATGCTCTTTTTACGGACCATGATATCGACAAAGCCCTCGATACCGCCGGACCGTTCGATGAGATACAACATCGCCCCGATCAGGAGCAGCGACATGATGACAATCGTGTTGCCATTGCTGGCAAAGGTCTTTACGACATTATAAAAGGTAGCATTGATGCCGGAAAAAATATCCGGGCTAAGTGTCATGCTCGCCAGGAAAATACCTACCAGAAGCGCGACGAATACATTGCGTATAGCCAGAGCCAGTACAATCGTCACCAGCGGTGGTATAACCGATAAAAAGCCATATTCCATACTGCATTCCCCCTTAGATTACTTGCGCACAGATCGTCCCAGATGCCACTGGACTACCTGACAGTCCCGGGCCGCCACTTGGCCGCCAATCAGGACATATGAAATCCCCTTTCCAGGCAGGACGGGATTTTCAAAGGTTGCTCCATCGGTAATGACATCGGGATCAAAAATGACAACATCGGCATCGGCACCAGCTGCCAGATTTCCTTTGCGGGAAAGGCCCATGCGTGCCGCCGGCATAGCCGTCATTTTGCGGATAGCTTCGTACAAGGAAAGTTTTCCCTTGCGGACAAACTGGCTGAATACGCGGAGAAACGCCCCGGCCGCCCGCGGATGGCCCTGCCCATGATTCAGGATACCATCACTGCCTATCATGACACCGGGATTACGGAGTGCCATATCTACTTCCTGTTCTTTCATGACATAGCAGACCGTAAGATATTCCGGATGGGTCCGCCGCACATTTTCAAATATTTCTTCCGTACAGCGTTGTCCCTGATAGTCTCCTTCACAAAGCTGTACCACATCATAATCACAATGATAACGCTGCCGCCATCCCTCATCATATGTCGTCGAGCCAATTGCTGTAGAAAATGCGTAATAGGGATAACAGTCACAAGTCACGTCGAGGCCGTTCAGGCGGTATGCGTCCACCATCTTCAAAAATTCTTCCATCTGCCCGAATGCTGCCATGGATCCGATGTGGGATACTTCAGCGGGCAGCCCCAAATCGCGGGCTACGTCAAGAAATTCCCGGCCCGCTGCAAATATTCCTGCCGCATCGTCACGGACATGGGCGGCAATAAGCCGTCTGTCCGGCACACAGGTCCGGGCCGTCGTCACAAATTCCCGTTGGTCAATCCCCGGCACGTAGCGCATCCCATAGGAAATGCCAAAACAACCGGCATCCAGTGCCTGCTGACAAAGCGGAATCATAGCCTGCAATTCATTATCGGTGACATGACTGTACTTATCCCTGTGTCCTACAGATTCCCGGAGCCAGCTGTGTCCAATCAGGAGAGCAACATTGACAGGGGCCCCGTCACGATCCACTATATCGAGATAGCGGATGGGATCATAGCGGTTGATTCCGCATTCACCACCCAGTACCGTCGTCACACCCATGCGCAGCATACAGCCGAAAATAGCGTTAGTTTCGTCCTGTTCCAGTGTTTCCTGGGGCGTCACGAAATCTTCATGCATGTGGATGTCGATAAAGCCGGGAGATACGACCTGACCTGCCGCGTCAATTACCGTATCTGCCTCCGGTTCCCCTGTTGTCACCGCCAGCACGCGGTCATTCTCCAGCAGCAGATTTAGTCTTGCCTGCACCGCATTAGCCGGATCGATGAGTAGGCCGTTTTTTATCAGCGTTTTCAAAAAATCACATTCTTTCCCAGAGAACACGATACACGTTAATAATAACAGAAATTTAATCGTGTTAACCTGTATTCTTTCATTTATAAGTCTGAAATTATTTTAATCTTAGCACGTATCACGTTTTATGACAACAAAAACACAACACAATTGTGATAAAAAAATATGATACAGTCAATCAAAAAACTGAATGAATATGAACTTTGACAGAAGCAGATTCTTCCACATACACAATAAAAAAAGGTTTTCAGTATATTAACTGAAAACCTGATCTGTCTGTTGGTGCGGTCGATGGGACTTGAACCCATATGAACTTACGTTCACTACCCCCTCAAAGTAGCGCGTCTGCCATTCCGCCACGACCGCATATGAAGTTGTTTGTGGTGCTCAGGGACGGAATTGAACCGCCGACACGGGGATTTTCAGTCCCCTGCTCTACCGACTGAGCTACCTGAGCAAATATGGCGACCTCGATCGGATTTGAACCGACGATCTTCGCCGTGACAGGGCGACATGTTAAACCGCTACACCACGAGGCCGTTTCCACTTCCATATTCAAGGCCTGAATGCCTCGAACAAAAAGAATTGTATCATGTATCGCACACTTTGGCAAGTACTTTTTTTAGTTTTTTTCATTTTTTTTGTGAAAAGAAACATTTTGCCTCTAGGTAAAGGACTTATAATGATGTATAATAAGGACGGTCCGCTATTTACAGGATTCTTACATGCCGTAACCGGACTTTTTACAAACAGATATTATGTCAGAAAGGCAGCGTTATCCTATGTCAGGTTTTTTCAAAAAACGTCCTGCATCTCCGTGCAGGAAAAATCAGGTTTCTTCAATGGCCAGGGGAAGTACCGGACGCCAGATTTTCTACCTTATTTGTATTTTTGCCGTCATATATGCCTTATGTTTCCAATGGGAACTTCTCGTGTCACTCGGTCTGGGCGAAGATAATATTGAAGATATGACCTTCGGCCTCATCCCGGCAGTCGGCGCTGTCACACTATCCCTGGCGCTGTATTGGAAACATCTGTCACTGGCCGCAATCCTCCCTAATGCCGTCGTCGGTATTTCCTGGATTATCACCGGTCCTGTGCTGAGCTATAATACATTACTCAATAGCAATACAGTCTACTTGAACAACATTTACGACATTTACGTGGGGCTGTATTTTTTTGCTATCTTATTTTGTGTTTCTATGGCATTACGCCAATATGCCCCGCCCAAAATCCGGATGGTGCTCATGACGCTCATCCAGCTTCTGGCTATTTCCGTCATCGTCCTGCAGTGGGGATATTACTACCTGTATCATTCCTCCATCACGACGTCGGGTGCTCTCCTGATTTTCCAGACCGGCCCTGCGGAAGTAAAGGAATATTTCGGCTCCCTGGGTTTGGGCAACATGCTCCTCGCCCTGATATTCATCGTGGCACTGATTGCATTCTTTGTCATCTGCCAGCACACCCAGCAGCCATTGCCCCGCACCGCGTTATACCGCAAGGTATTGCCACTGCTGTCCCTGGTCATCGTTCTGCCTTCCATCGGCGCCCTGGGAGAAGAAATATTTCCGGAATGTTTTCCCATCCGCACCTTCCTGGATACGCATGATTATATGGAACGGTCTGCACTTTATGCCCAGAACCACTCCAGCAAATTCGCCAATCTCCAGGCAATCCAGCTGAATCCGGCACAATACCCGGATACGGTCATTGTCGTCATCGGCGAATCGGAAACTCGTACCCTGATGAATGCCTACAATCCGGAGCATGTCCCGAATACGCCCTGGCTGACGTCTGAAAAAAGCAATCCCCGTTTTACCTTGTTCAATAACGCTTACGCCTGCGTCTGGTACACCGTTCCCGTACTGGAACATGCCCTGACAGAATCGAACTTCTATAATGATAAAGAATTCAATCAGTCGATTTCCATTATCGACATGGCAAAAAAAGCCGGGTACAAGACATACTGGTTCAGCAATCAGGGATCTGTCGGCGTCGCCGATACGCCAATCACACTGGTAGCCAACACGGCCGACGTTTCAGAATGGGTAGACCGGGATCTCAAGGAATCGACGCATGATGGAGCCTTGCTGAAGTTCCTGAATCAGGTAAATCCTGACGAAAAGAATTTCATTGTCCTCCACATTATGGGCAGCCATATCGAATATCGCAACCGGTATCCGGCAGAATTCCAGCATTTCAACGATGGAAAAATCAATGAAGAAGCTGATTTTGACAACACCGTTCTCTATACAGACTGGATTCTCCAGCAGATATATGACTATGCCCGTCAGAATCTGAACCTCGATGCCATGATTTACTTCTCCGATCACGGTTCCGATCCGGACGTAGCCCGTGCCCCGGACGGCTCCAGCTTCAAGGTCCTCCGCATCCCCATGTTCGTCTACTTATCCGATGCCTATACGGCGCGGAATCCGCAAATCGCCCGCACCGTCAAAGAACACCAGAATGCGTATTTTACAAATGATCTGGAATATGAATTCATCTGCGGCATCCTCAATATGCAGTCTCCTAACTACGATCCATCGTGGAGCCTCGCTTCCGATCAGTGGCATCTGGAACGGCAGGACCTGCGTACCCGCTTTGGCCGGGACAGTTTGATGGATGATACGGAATATTAAGCCCATTTTACAACGTTTAGTTTGACGTAAATCCGAAATCGTATTACTATTATAATAATACGGTTTCGGATTTTATTTTTTCAGGAAAAGTAATATATATGCGCATTCAATTATCGGATCACTTTACATATAGCACATTACTCCGTTTTTCCCTGCCATCTATGATCATGATGGTGTTCACATCCATCTACGGCGTCGTAGACGGATTATTCGTTTCCAATTTCGTTGGCCCCGCTCCTTTTGCAGCGGTCAATCTGGTCATGCCCATCGTATATTTCCTCAGCGGCCCCGGCTATCTTCTGGGCACAGGTGGCACGGCCGTTGTCGCCGCGACACTGGGACAAAAAAAGCGTCATCTCGCCAACGGATTTTTTTCCAGTCTGATCCAGACCACCGCTGTCGCCGGCATCCTCGTCCTGATATTGGGTCAATGGACGCTGCAGCCGGTTTTACAACTGATGGGAGCACAAGGGACTCTTCTGACAGAAAGTCTTCAGTATGGGCGTATTGTCCTTCTGGGCGTTCCCTTTCTGATGCTTCAGGACGCCTTTCAAAGTTTCTTTGCGGCAGCCGAAAAGCCCCGGCTGGGACTGGGAATCATCGTTGCAGCCGGTATCACCAATGCTCTTCTCGATGCCCTGTTTATCATCGTTCTGGGATGGGGCCTGACAGGAGCGGCCGCCGCTACGGTCCTTGGCATGGCCGTAGGCGGCATGCTGCCCGTATTGTATTTCATCCGCCCCAATACGAGCCTCCTCCGTCTGGGCAGAGGTATTTATTCTGCCCGGATTCTGGTGCGCACCTGTCTGAATGGTTCGTCAGAAATGGTAAACGTTGCCGCCAGCTCTCTTGTCACCTTTCTCTATAATTATCAGCTTTTGAAATGGGCCGGCCCGGACGGGGTCGCCGCCTATGGCGTCGTCATGTATCTCAGCTTCATTTTTGCCGCCGTTTATGTGGGATATGCCATAGGAGCATCACCAGTCATCGCCTATCACCTGGGAGCGAAAAACCGGGAAGAGCTGCATAATCTGTTCCGCCGCAGTATGCATATCCTGACGGCGTTCAGTCTCACCGCTTTTTGTATCACCCAGCTGTTCGCCTCCTCCCTCACCGCCCTTTTCGTCGGTTATGACCAGCACCTGTGGGATTTTACCTTGCAGGGCATGCGCTGGTATAGTCTGGCATTTCTGTTCAGTACCTTTAATTATTTCGGTTCCGCCTTTTTTACAGCACTAAACAACGGTCTCGTTTCAGGACTGCTGGCATTTGTACGGACGCTGGTTCTGGAGCCGCTTTGTATCATCCTGTTCCCCCTCTTTTATGGAACGACCGGCATATGGGCCGCCTTTCCCATAGCTGAAATCTGCACCTGCCTCATTACGATGTGCACGTTTTACAAACTGGGGTCCCGTTACGGTTATCTCCATTAGGCAGAGACATCTGTTTTTCTCTTGAAAATAGTGTACAATAAGTATATAAGAAATATATCTGCCTTGTATTCCTCACACAAAGGGGGTTTTCCTATGGATACGACTTGCCTGGGCGCTGCACTGCTGCCTCATCCGCCCATTATGCTGCCGGAAATCGGCAGACAGGAATTAAAAAAAATAGAAGCTACCGTAACCGCTGTTTCAACAGCCGCCTCTCTTCTGGTGGAGCGGCATCCTGAAACGCTGGTGGTCATCACACCTCATAATTACGTTTTTTCTGACAGCGCCGCTATCTTTCCCGTAGCCAGGATTCATGGGGATCTGGGAAAATTCGGATTTCCTGATCTGACTATGAGCGTCAATACCGATATGGAACTGGCAGAGGAAATCATCCGCCAGGCCGACGGTCACACTCCTTTATACCGGATTGATGAAGAGTGGGCTGAAAAATACGGTCATGCCATATTTCTGGACCAGGGCGCGTTCGTCCCTTTGTATTATATGAGGAAAGCCGGGTTTGACGGTCCTGTCGTCCTTCTGTCCCCCCGCTTTGACGAGTATGAAAGCATGATGGAATTAGGTCGTCTCATCGTCCAGGCCGCAGCCGTAACCGGCCGGCGTATCGCCATTATCGCGTCCGGGGATTTGTCCCACCGGCTTCTGCCCGGTTCACCGAACGGCTATTCCCCATCAGGCGCTATCTTCGACAAAACCGTCATGGAAGGACTGAAAAAGCAGGACCTCTCCGGTATCCGTGCCATGTCATCCCAACTCATCGAAGAAGCCGGTATGTGCGGCCTCCCCTCAGTCTACTTTCTCTTTGGTGCCCTGCGCTGCATGCACCCGTCTATGCCTGTATTCTCGTATGAAGGGCCTTTCGGCGTCGGGTATGGCGTCGCCCTGTATCTCAACGAAAGTGATGGCGCCCAGGTCACGGACCGGGCTGTTCCCGATATCCGCGTGCGCCTGGCCAGAGAAAGCATTGCCTATTATCTGGAACATCATACGGTAATGTCCGTACCAAAAGATCTGCCAGACGACCTGACAGACCGGGCAGGCGCGTTCGTTTCCCTCCACAAAGGCAGCATGCTCCGCGGCTGTATCGGGACATTTCTTCCCATGCAGATGAACATTGCCAGCGAAATCATACACAACGCCGTTTCTGCCGCGACGCGGGATCCCCGGTTCTATCCCGTACGACCGGAAGAGCTGGACGAATTGTCTATTTCTGTTGACGTCCTCGGTACTCCCGAAGCGGTCACGTCCCCAGATAAACTGGATCCGAAAAAATACGGTGTCATTGTCATGAGCCATGCCCGTACAGGCCTGCTGCTCCCGGACTTGCCCGGTGTCGATACGGTGCAGCAGCAGATTGACATTGCCAAAGAAAAGGCTGGCATCCCGCCCCAGGTGCATCCTGATTTATACCGCTTTACGGTAACCCGCTACAAGTAGGTGATGGCCTGTGGAAGCGTTGTATTATAAAAAAGAGAATGACCTGGCAGTCCAGTGTCAGCTCTGTCCCCATCACTGCCATATACAAAACGGAAAGACAGGCTTCTGCCGCACCCGGAAAAATGAAGGCGGAACGCTTCTGGCACTCAATTACGGACAGTGTACGGCACTGGCTCTGGACCCTGTTGAAAAAAAGCCGCTTTATCACTTTCATCCCGGTAGTCAGATTCTGTCAGCCGGGTCATGGGGATGCAATCTGACCTGTTCGTTCTGTCAGAACTGGCACATATCCCAGGGGAGTCCTCCCTGGCAGGAACTGCCTCCCCGGAAAGCGGCAGAGCTGGCCCGCAGCCTGCAGGAACGAGGAAATATCGGCCTGGCATATACATATAATGAACCATCCGTGACGTATGAATGGATATATGAAACAGCTCCGCTGATTCACGAAGCCGGGCTCTCTAACGTGATGGTAACAAATGGCTATATAGAAGAAACACCACTCCAGTCACTTCTTCCGTATATTGATGCCTGGAACATCGATCTGAAAAGCTGGAATGACGATTTCTATCGTCAGATTTGTCAAGGTACGATTTCTCCAGTTCTTCGTACTATCGAAAAAGCAGCGACCGTATCACATGTAGAAATAACCTGCCTTATCCTTCCCGGAATAAACGACAGCCCTGATGACATGGATTCCCTTGCCTCCTGGCTGGCCTCCATCCGCCCGGATCTCCCTCTTCATATTACCCGGTATTTTCCGCGCTATCACTGTACGCTGCCACCAACACCAGTAGAAACGCTAAAAATGTTGCAACGGACAGCCGGCCAGTATATATCCCATGTCTATGTGGGTAATGTATAGTCATCCTGCTATTCTGTTTTTGAATTGTTTTTAAATATTTTATATAGTTTTAGGTTATTATTTCTTGTTTTTTCTTCTCCATATGGTATACTAACAACAGTCTTGCAAGACGATTGCAAGATAATTGGAAAAAGGATACTACCTTCTTTCCCCCTTATTTCATTCGTTTCCGGATGAATAGTATACCCCAATACGAAACCCAATGAGTTAGGAAAAAAGCGAGACTCCCCCGTCTCGCTTTTTTCATGCAATAATAGAATGGATAATTCTGTAATATTTTAATAATCGAATAAGACAAGCGGAATATATTATGGTATAATGTAGTCAAGAAAGAGAAAGGGGTGAGTCCAATGGGTTCAGAAGAAACAGCAGCCACGTGTATGTCCGACGAAAAAGGAGAAACAAGTAATACCGTAAGAAACGCAAGCGGAACGAGAAGGCACGTAGCCTGGAGAAAGGAAATAAAACATTCGTTGGACTGTCATGTATTATCAGACACTACAGTGTTCTGACCAGCCACTCCGACCAGGGAATCTGACGAACAAGGTATTTACTACGCAAAGGCATCCGGACCGTCAAGACGGGAGATGGATACGTACTAACCGGCGGTGAAGGTATCGGTCGGAAAGCACGGATACGAAGAATCCTGTTTACACTGCAAGTGTTCGTTACAAGTACAAAAAGCAGCAGTATCTAAATCTTCGTTTACATAGATTACAACTGAATCGGTTTATGGTTTATGTAGTAAGCGAATGATTATATGTGATTTTTTTGCGAGGTTAAAGATACCAGAACCAGAATAACTCATATCGACTGCACATAAGAAAGAAACGTAAGAAAACCCGGCGGGCATATGTCGTGTGCCCGCCGGGTTCATTTTATATACAGGTACAGATGTGATTACTGCACGCTCCGCATGGTCGCTTCTTTCATCGATTTTACGTAATCATAAATATAGGGAGCCGCATCATCCCCATATTTGGCAATAATCTTGACAATGGCGCTGCCAACGATGACACCATCGGCAACGGCGCCGATTTTTTCTGCCTGTTCAGTCGTATTGATGCCGAATCCAACCGCAGCCGGAACATCCGTCACATGTTTTACGACATCAATAATTTCTTTAAGGTCTGTTTTGATTTCCGTACGCGTCCCCGTAACACCCAGGGAGGAAACGATATACAGGAATCCTTCCCCTGCCTTTGCTATTTTTTCAATCCGGTCTTTTGAAGTCGGCGCAATCATGGAAATGATGTCGATGCCATGGGCTTTTGCCGCTGCCGCACATTCATCCCGTTCTTCATAGGGCATATCGGGGATGATGATGCCATCCATTCCCGTTTCTTCACACCGGGCAAAGAAACGGTCCGGCCCATAATAAAACACAGGGTTCAGATAGGTCAGGAATACGAGAGGAATCTGTGTTTCCCTGCGTACTTTCTTCACCAGTTCAAAAACGTCATCTATGCGTGTACCGGCTTTCAGAGCCCGCAGATCCGCTTCCTGGATGACGATGCCTTCGGCAATCGGATCGGAAAAAGGAATGCCGATTTCTATCAAATCGGCGCCAGCCTTTTCCATGGTCATAATATATTCATAGGTTTTATCGAGTGACGGATCCCCGGCAGTCAGAAATCCGATAAACGCCTTGCCATCTTTAAATGCGTTGCCAATCTTACTCATGGATGTCCCTCCCTTTATATCTTGCAATGGCCGCTACGTCCTTATCTCCCCGGCCGGACAGGCAGACGATGATGACATCGTCTTTATTCATCTTCGGTGCTATCTGCATCGCATGGTATACGGCATGGGCACTTTCGATAGCGCAGATGATACCTTCCGTACGGGCCAGATATTCAAAAGCTTCTACGGCCTGATCATCTTTGACCGGTATGTACTGGGCCCGGCCCGTTTCATGCAGGTAGGCATGTTCCGGCCCGATACCGGGATAATCGAGACCAGCTGAAATAGAATATACGGCATCGATCTGTCCATCATCATTCTGGCAGAACAAGGACTTCATGCCGTGGAATATTCCGACCTTTCCTTTTGCAATCGTAGCCGCATGGAGCTTGGTATCGATGCCCTTGCCGGCAGCTTCGCAGCCAATGAGCTGAACATCTGTATCGGGAATGAAATGATAGAACATACCCATAGCATTCGATCCGCCGCCTACACAGGCCAGAACGGCCGTCGGCAATTTTCCTTCTTTTTCCAGAATCTGCTGCCGCGCTTCCTGACTGATGACAGCCTGGAAATCACGGACCATCATCGGGAACGGATGGGGGCCCATAGTCGAGCCAATGACATAGTGCGTATCATCGACGCGGCTGACCCATTCGCGCATGGCTTCATTGACCGCATCCTTGAGAACCCGCGATCCCGATGTAACGGCATGGACTTTGGCTCCCAGAAGTTCCATCCGGTATACATTCAGTGCCTGGCGGATTGTATCTTCTTCCCCCATGAACACTTCACATTCCAGTCCCAGGAATGCTGCAGCCGTAGCCGTAGCTACACCGTGCTGTCCGGCACCAGTTTCTGCTATGACCCGGGTCTTGCCCATTTTCTTTGCCAGCAGGCACTGGCCGAGGGCATTATTGATTTTGTGAGCGCCTGTATGATTCAGGTCCTCCCGTTTCAGGTAAATCTTTGCTCCGCCCAGGTCCTTCGTCATCCGTTCAGCATAATACAGAAGAGACGGCCTGTTGGCATAATTGTCCAGTAAATCCTTGAGTTCTGCCTGGAACTGAGGGTCATTCTTATAATACGCATAGGCTTTATCCAGCCGCTGGATTTCATTCATCAATGTTTCCGGTATATACTGGCCGCCGAACGGGCCAAATCTTCCTGTTGTCATATTCGTTCCTCCTGCTGCATCACACTGTGTACGTGTACCATAAATTGTTTTATTTTTTCATAATCTTTGACTCCATCCGTCTCGATTCCGCTGCTCACATCGACAGCAAACGGATGATATGCCAGTGCCTGTTCCACATTTTCCGGACGAAGCCCTCCTGCCAGGAAAAAGGGACGGTGCACGCGGGACAAGAGCGACCAGTCAAAAACCTGCCCTGTCCCGCCGGTCCCGTGATCCAGCAGAATGTAATCGGCACTGCTGCACCGGACTGCCTCCAGCTGGTCTTCCCTGTCCAGGGAAAGGGCCTGAATGACCGGTACGGAAATGATGTTTCGCAACTCCCGGATATAGTCCTCATCTTCACAGCCATGAAGCTGTACCAGCTGGATGGTTCCCTTTCTTACTAAATCGGCAATGTGATGAATGTCTTCGTTCTGGAAGACCCCTACAGCCTGGATTTCCGGTCGGAGATGATGCCGCAGGCTGGCCGCCAGTTCATCGGTTACGCGCCGTTTCTGTCCGGCAAAAACAAATCCAGCATAATCAGGCATTACCTTATTGGTCCATTCAATATCACACAACCGCTTCAGACCACAGAGCTTGACTTTTACCATATCATTCACCTGCCAGTTCAGCCAGCATGGCTTTTTTATCAGCAGCCCGCATCAGCGTTTCACCTATGAGTACGGCATCGACGCCGTGTTCCCTGAGCGTCCTCGTGTGAGCGGCCGTTTTGATTCCGCTTTCTGCCACAAACAGGATGGACGGAGGAACCATGGGCCGCAGGCGGCAGCTCGTAGAAAGAGATACGGTAAAATCTTTCAGATTGCGGTTATTGACACCAATGATACGCGCTCCGGCCGCTACGGCCCGGCGCACTTCCTGCTCATCGTGGGCTTCAACCAGGGCCGAAAGCCCCAGAGAATCGGCCAACGCAAAGAACCGCCGTAATGTGTCATCATCGAGGATGGCGCATATAAGGAGAATAGCTGCCGCCCCATTGGCCCGTGCTTCATAAATCTGGTATTCATCAATGATAAAATCTTTGCGCAGGACCGGGATAGAAACCTGGCTGGCAATATCCTTCAAATAGTCTATGCTGCCCTGAAAATAATCCCGCTCGGTCAGGCAGGAAATCGCCGCTGCCCCTGCCTCTTCATACGCTCTGGCAATAGTGACATATGGGAAATCAGGAGCAATCAGGCCTTTCGATGGCGAAGCTCTCTTGACTTCACAAATAAAGGACAGTCCATCCTGCGCCAGTGCTTTTTCAAAGGGAAAACCCTGTTTTTGCGGCGCCGACAAGGCCGTTTTTTTCATGATTTCCGGGGAAATCTGTTCTTTATCTGCTGCCAGCCGTCTGGCTACGGCAGCGGTAATATCATCCAGTATCATCGTCTGCCACCTTTACTGATTGCTGACAGCAATGCAGCAATCCAGCGTTTCCGTCGCCTTGCCGCTATCTATCAGAGAAGCCGCCAGGGCAACGCCATCGGCTATAGAAGCGGCCTTGCGGGCCACAAACAGTGCAGCTCCGGCATTGAGCAGCACGGCATTGCGTTTCGTTCCCTGAATCTTGCCTTTCAGGATATCCCGGGTAATCTGTGCGTTTTCTTCCGGTTTGCCGCCGACCAGGTCGTCCTTCGTTCCCGGCACCAGTCCAAAGTCTTCCGGCCGGATGACCGAAGTCCGGTAATATCCGTCACGCAGTTCGCAGATTGTCGTCGGACCATTCGGCGATATTTCATCGAGCTTTTCCTGTCCATAGGCGACAATAGCCCGTTTGACTCCGAGAGAATCGAGAACTTTTACCAGCGGTTCTACGAGATATTCATCGTATACGCCGAGGAGGAACATTTCCGGTCTGGCCGGGTTGGTCAGCGGCCCGAGGATATTGAATACCGTCCGGAACCCGAGCTCTTTGCGGATGGGACCGACATATTTCATGGCGGCGTGATATTTCTGGGCAAACATAAAGCAGAAATTCGTTTCCTTCAGCATCGTAAGGGCCAGATCCGGATCCTGCTGTATATTGATTCCCAATGCTTCCAGGCAATCTGCCGTACCGCATAAAGAAGAAGCGGCCCGGTTGCCGTGTTTGGCTACTTTGACACCGGCTGAAGCAATAACCATAGCGGCCGTCGTGGAAATATTGAAGGAATGGGCCCCGTCACCGCCGGTACCGACGATTTCCAGCACTTCCATGCCCGGATGAGGAACTGGCGTCGCCAGGGAACGCATCGCTTCGGCACATCCTGAAATTTCATCGATGGTTTCTGCTTTCGTGCTCTTCGTAGAAAGAGCGGAAAGAAAAGCCGCATTCTGTGTCGGCGTCGTTTCCCCCTTCATGATTTCCAGCATGACTGTTTTGGCTTCATCGTACGTCAGGTCACCTTTGCTGACAATTTTAATAATCGCTTCTTTAATCATGATAAATTCCCCTCTGTTCTATACTGTATCAGATATGCATATTCAAAAAATTCTGTATCATAATCGGCCCCTGCGGGGTCAGGATCGATTCCGGATGGAACTGCAGGCCGTATGTCGGATAGTCCTTGTGACGTACTGCCATGATTTCTCCATCTTCTGTCCGGGCCAGCACCTGTAATTCATCAGGCAGCGTATGCGGATCCAGTGCCAGCGAATGATACCTTCCTACATCGATACGACTTCCCAGTCCGGAAAACAGCGGATCTTCCGTATTGACTTCCACAACGGACTGCTTGCCATGCATCAACTCTTTGGCGTAGGTAATCGTACCACCGTAGGCTTCACACAAGGCCTGATGGCCCAGGCAGACGCCGAGGAGTGGTACTTTTCCCGTGAAATACGTAATGGCCTGTTCACAAATCCCTGCATCAGCCGGTCTTCCCGGTCCCGGCGAAATGATGATGTGATCCGGATTCATAGCCGCAATTTCCTCTACGGTCTTTTCATCATTGCGGACCGGTGTAATGTCCGGGTCGAACTGCCCCAGAAGCTGATACAGATTATACGTAAAACTATCATAATTATCGATGAGTACAATCATTGGTCTATCCCTCCATCGGCCTTTTCCAACGCGAGTACAACGGCTTTTGCCTTATTGATGCATTCCTGATGTTCCTGTTCCGGAATGCTGTCCGCTACGATACCGGCACCGGAGCAGACGAAGACATGATTCTTTTTCTTGTACGCCAGGCGGATGCCGATACAGCAGTCCATGTTTCCCGTAAAATCAATATACCCGATGGCTCCGCCGTAAACGCCCCGTTTATGACCTTCCAGTTCATCGATGATTTCACAGGCCCGGATTTTGGGAGCCCCGGAAAGTGTCCCGGCCGGCAGCACCGAGGCAATGGCATCGACGGCCGTCTTGTCTGGCCGTATCCGGCTGTGCACAGTCGAACCAATATGCATGATATGGGAAAAGCGGAGTACATCGAGATATTTTTCCACGTGGACGCTGCCAAATTCACTGATACGTCCCAGATCGTTCCGCCCCAGATCGACGAGCATATTATGTTCTGCCAATTCCTTGGCGTTGTGAAGTAATTCCTGTTCCAGCGCCTTATCTTCTTCCGGCGTCTTTCCCCGCGGACGCGAGCCTGCCAGAGGAAAGGTAAATAAATCGCCATCTTCCAGCCGGGTCAGTGTTTCCGGAGACGATCCGGCCAGCTCGATTTCATCACCGGAAAAGAAGAACATGTACGGCGAAGGATTCAGCGTGCGCAGTACACGGTACGTATCGAGCAGACTGCCTTCGGCTTCGGCCATCATGCGGTTGGAGAGGACGACCTGGAAAATATCGCCTTCCCGGATGTATTCCTTTCCCTTTTCCACCATGCGGCAATATTCGTCTTTTGTAAAAAGAGATTTGAACTCACTTTTAAGAGAAAGGGGAATATTCCGGGCCTTTTCCCCTCTGCGGATGAGTTCTTCCATGCGCTGCAGTTCCAGCATAGCCCGGTTGTAATTTTCATCAGCCGATTCCAGCCGGACATTGACGATGAGATAAATCTGCTGTTTGAGATTATCGAATACGATGACCTTATCAAAAAGCATGAGGTCAAAATCATTGAATCCGTCATCATCTTTTGCCTGCAGTTTCAAAGATGGTTCTGCATATTTGATGAAATCATAAGCAAAATACCCGACAAGGCCGCCTGTAAATGGAGGCATACCATCAATACGCGGTGCTTTATTATCGTCCAGAATCTGGCTGATAAATGTTTCCGGATGCTGCGACCGGACCGTGACTTCCGCCCCGGTCTTGATATGGACAACGCCGTCTTTGCAATAGATGCCCATCTGCGGATCGTATCCGATAAAACTGTACCGGCCCCAGCGCTGGCTGTCTTCCATACTTTCCAGCAGATAGCAATGGGAGCTGACATTTTTGACGATGCGCAGCACTTCGACGGGAGTACGTACATCGGCATATATACTGCGGCACAAGGGTACAACCTTATAGGTGCCGGCATATTTTTTTATTTCTTCCAGACTCAGCGTTTCCATAAGAACCTCCTCTATTCAGACACCAAAAAACCGCCCCTGACAATTGTACATATTGTCAAGGACGGTTAACTTATACCGCGGTGCCACCTTGCTTCAGGATCTGACTCCTGCTCTCGACGGAATACCATCATATTCCCGGCAACTGACGTATGCCTCCACGTCGCAGAATACTCAGCATCAGCTTTTGACTGCGCCCTCAGCGGTCCATTTAACAAGCTGCTTACGGCCGGCTCTCAGCACCCCGGCTCTCTGTACGTGCACGTCATGTTTTTACTTCCGCCTCAAAGGTTTTGGGACGATGTTCATTTAATGTATCAAATCATACACCGCCATATGTCACTTGTCAAGTACCAGCGGATATAGTAAAACGTAATACGTTTGAAAATGTGACGAACTTGTGAAATAAACAGAAGTAGAAACTCATGCTATATGAAAAAATGTGCGTGTGATTATAATAAATTCCCCTGTTCTCTTCCAGTTCATTCCCTGTGCAAGCCCTGTCTCCCATGCTATACTAAAAAAAATACTACCTGCAAGGAGGGATTTTATATGGACACAGGACTCATTCATATTTATTGCGGAGACGGCAAGGGAAAAACGACGGCATCCCTGGGACTGACCATCCGCTGTGCCGGCCGTGGCGGCAAAGTATTATTCACCCAGTTCCTCAAGGACATGGAAACGGGGGAACTGGCTTCACTGGCCCGCATCCCCGGCATTACGGTCATCCGCGGCAAGGGATTTAAAAAATTCACCTTCCAGATGACACCGGACGAACTGGCGGAAGCAAAAAAAATCCAGACCCGCATGTTCGATGAAATCGTAGACAAAGTCCGCAAGGATACGCCGGACATGCTCGTCCTCGATGAAATACTCGTCACCTGCAGCCTGGGCCTTCTCGATGAAGAAAAAGTATTGCAGTTCCTGCGCACAAAGCCGAAAAAACTGGAAGTCGTCATGACCGGCCGCAATCCTTCGCAGGCCCTCATCGACATGGCGGACTATGTATCGGAAATCTGTAAGCGCAAACACCCTTTCGATAAGGGAATCGGTGCCCGCGTCGGCATCGAAGAATAGCATAAGTCCCTATGGATTCCGACCAATCATTACCTTTTTTTAAAGCAATAGGAAATACGTGCAAAAGCCTGACCCGGCACCTCGCTGGCCAGGTTTTTCCTTATATCATCACAAAGGTCATACATATATACAAACTATATATTATTTTGTCATATTATTTCTGTTATTCATATAACTCCGCCATATTCTCATAGTTACTCCTTTTATTTTAGGAAACACTCTGTTAAAATAATGATATACACTATATGTCGGACATTTTTTGTTTTTATATATAGTCTACCTATATACCAAGGAAGTGGCAGTATGACCTTACAACAGCTTCATTACATCGTTGAGTTATCAAAGCATAATTCTATTTCAGCAGCCGCCCAGGCTTTGTTCATCGCCCAGCCCAGTCTTAGTACGGCTGTAAAAGAGCTGGAAAAAGAATTTCACATTACCATTCTGGAACGGAACCGCCACGGCAGCAGCTTTACGCCGGAAGGGCTGGAATTCCTCAATTATGCCAATCATATCATCGAGCAGACGACGAGCCTGCGTGAACATTTCAGTCCTCAGCAGGAAGGAGAGAAAAAGCTGCGCCTGTCCATTTCTTCCCAACATTATATGTTTGCCGTCGATGCCCTCACCGATTATCTGCAATCGATTATACGGAATCCCCGGTACACCATCACCTTCCGTGAAGGCCGTACATCCCAAGTCATTCAGGACGTCATCACCCAGCACAGCCAGGTCGGCATCATCTTTATTTCCAAGATGACGCAGAAATTCATGGAACGGACACTCCGTAAGAACGGGCTGGAATTTACAGAGCTCTTTTCTTATCCGCCCTATGTATTTATGAATACGGCCCACCCGTTATCCAAATATGATGCCCTGTCTACAGAACAGCTGGCCCCGTATCCGTATATCCAGTATACCCAGGAAGAGGACTCATACCAGTTCTCTGAAGAAATCATCATCCCCGATATCAATCCCGAACGGGCCATCAATATCACCGACCGTTCCACCTTATTCAGTGTTATCGCCTCTACCGATGCCTATACGATTGGCACGGGGATTCTGTTCCGGGCCTGGGATTACTGGCCCATCGTGTCCATTCCTATGAAAAACCCGCTGGATATCATGCGCGTCGGCTGGATCAAGTCCCAGACTACGACCTTATCATCGACGGCCCGGAATTACATCGAACAGTTAAAAAATACCCTCATCAGCCGGGGAGTGACCTTATCGGAATCAGCGGCTCCCAAAACAGAGGATTCTACAAATCCGGATCAATCATCCGATACCTGATCCGATACGGAAACACAAACAGGGAACGTAACAAAATTGATTTCAAATCATTTTGTTACGTTCCCTGTTTTTATACTATTCAGAGGCTCCCATTTTTCGGAAGCCTCTGAATAGATCAATCCTATGCTGTTATGGAGTTTGTACTTTTTTCAGCACCACTCCCAACCTGACTCTGCGGTTTCTGTTCGGCAAAGTTCCAGGGATCTTTGCGGATGAAACCATCGGAGAAAGGAACAAAAACAGAAACGATAGCAGATACGCCGAGGAGATAAATAAACCAGCAATAGGGTAATACTTCCAGCGGAGATACTCTGCCGTTGGCAAAGCCAACCATAATCAGCATCTGTGCGCCGTATGGGATGAGGCCCTGGAAGATAGAAGAGAACGTGCTCAGCAGGGCCGCACTGCGGCGGGGATCTACGTGGAACTTATAGCAGATGCGTTTGGCAACTTCGCCGTTGATAATAATAGAAACGGTGTTATTGGCCGTAGCAATATCGGTAATGGATACCAGTGCAGAGATACCCAGTTCGGCCGAATTCTTGCCTTTGATGAAACGCTGTACATTGACCAGCAGGTACGAAATCCCGCCGGCTTTATTGACCATAGCAGCCAGGCCACCGGTCAGCATGGAGAGGAAGAAGATATCCGTCATGCCCAGGAAGCCTTTATAAACAGCCTGTGCAAAAGTAAGAGCCGTCAGATCTCCATAGAAGAGTCCGATAACACCAGCCAGAACGATACCGCCGGCCAGGACCAGGAATACGTTGGCACCGGCAACAGCCGTAACCAGAACGACTACATAAGGCAGAACCTTAATGAGATTGTATGGATGGTCCCCTGTGCTGACTGCCGTTTCGGAACCACCAAAAATAATCAGAAGAATAACCGTCAGGATGGCCGGAACCAAAGTCAGCCAGAAATTCAGACGGAATTTATCTTTCATGGCACAGCCCTGTGTACGTGTCGAGGCAATGGTCGTATCGGAAATAATGGAAAGATTATCGCCGAGCATAATCCCGCCCATGACACAGCCGATCATGAGAGGCAGGGGAATCCCGGCCTTTTCAGCAACAGCAACAGCGATAGGTCCGACAGCAGCCGCACTGCCAACAGACGTGCCCGTTGCCGTAGCAATGAAACCGGAAATAACGAATACACCTGCTGCCAGGTATTCTGGCGGGATATAGGTCAGGCCCAGGTTAACCGTCGAATCGATACCACCCATGGCTTTACAGGTAGCGGCAAAGCCACCAGCCAGCAGGTAGATGATACACATAATGATGATGTTGGAATCACCACAGCCTGCAACAAACGTTTCAAATTTTTCTTCAAAATTACCTTTAATGACAAAAAATGCAGTAATCGCGCCAATAGCGGCTGCCAGCGGAGCCGGGAACTGGTAGAATGCCATTTCCATACCGCTCATATCCAGAATAATGCCGCTGCCCAGGTACACGGCAACAAAAACGATGAAGGGAATCAATGCCAACGCATTTGGCTTGGCCTGATTAGACACTTGTTCCTTTTCATCCTTGACGTCCATCTCGACTTCTTTTTCGAGTTCTTCACGCTCTTTCATATGATTTCTCCTTTCAAGTATCCCAATGAAATAACAGCATCGGATTTCTGCTTTATAAAAGATCTGTAGTGGCCACGTATCACAGATTCTTATACATAATTATAGTTTTGAACAATACTAATTCATAAAATGACGCATATGTCCCCGTCCATCTATATACGCATATTTTTAATAATATTATCGTCATAGATGCATATGCAGTTATTGTTTTTCGTAGTTCTTAACTCTATGTTTATTTTACACTACAATGTAAATTTTGTATAATACATATTCATTTTAGTTTTATATAGTTAAATTTTATATTAACTTCGTTGTACCATATCGTTGGTTATAATAAACTCAAATAGCAAACAAGCGCACAAAAGCACTCTGAATACACATCCAGAGTGCTTTTGTGCGCTTATACATCTATGGTGAAAATGGAGGTTGTTAACAGACAGAGGGGAGATACAGGGGTATTACTTTCTGTCTGCCAATTCCTTGTAGGAATCAAGACGATCTTTCATATCTTTTTCCGTACGTTCGTAGAACTGTTCCGCCTGTTCCGGGAAGACTTTCTGCAACGATGCATACCGTACTTCTCCCAGGAGGAAGTCCTTCAGATCGCCCTTGGGATCC